>FXBF010000100.1_pt1 | contig 25091 bp, 22 predicted proteins | sample 5335321 | NCBI WGS metagenome assembly FXBF01 (sample SAMEA103928391, study PRJEB20085) | sediment metagenome | isolation source: sediment
TTTGGCCCGTCGACGACACCCAACTCCGAGCTCAACGACAACTCCAACTCGGCTGTCCAGGTTGACAGCATCACGCAGAACCCCGATGGCAGCGTCGCCTTCCGGGTTAACTTCAACGTGGTAAACGAACTCGTCACCACCAGCATCGGCGCGGGAACTCAGGTGATCGTCGACGGATCGAACGAAGACGCTCCCTACGCCGCGCTCTGGGTTTTCCCGAGCACCCACACGATTGCCGTGGACCCCATACAGGGCGACACGCTGACGCGCTATGTCTTCCAGTCCTGGAGCGATGGCGGCGCCATATCTCACAACGTATCCATCGACGCAACGCCAGACACGTTCACCGCCAACCTGCAGACCGAGCACCGTCTGCGGGCGACGGCGGATCTGACCGGGAGCGTCACCAGCTCGGTGGCTCTCGATGCGAACGGCATCGCCTGGCTCTTACCCACGGACCAGGCGCAACTGGTGGGGGTCCCGAACGCCGGCTTCTTCTTCGTCGAGTGGTCGGGAGACACGACCTTCACGGGTGACACTCTGGACCTCACCATGTCCAGGCCGTACACGGTACGCGCGGTGTTCGGACTGGCGGTGACCGTCGAGACGACTTCTCTGGCGGGCGGCGTCATGGGTGCCGCATACCTGGAGACGCTGACGGCGTCGGGAGGCTCGGGCAGCTACACCTGGACACTGGTTGGCGGTGACGCGCTGCCGGCAGGGTTGAACCTGGCGGCCAGCGGCGTGATCAGCGGCGCCCCGGAGGAAGACGGCTCGTTCCAGCTCGTCTTCCAGGCGGCATCGGGAGCGCTGTCGAGCGAAGACACGGTTACTCTCACGGTGACGCGACCGAGCTTAGTGCTGGACGACGTGGTCAATCACCTGCTGGGCCCGATCCCGACGTTGACAGGCGATGAGGAGAACTTCCTCGACATCATCGGCAACAACAACGGTCGCTTCGATATCGGAGACTTCCGGGCCTACCTGCAGGATACCGGCGTGGTCGCCGATGTGGTTCCTGCGGATCTCCTCAAGGCGCGGGAGCAGGCGAAGGCCCGTAAGGAGGAAGGACGATGAGTATCAAGCGAGCGAACTGGAGCTTGGCGGCGGTAGTCGTCTCGGCCTCCCTTCTGGCCGGCGCCTGCGGTGGCGACGACGACGGAACGGGACCGCCAGCGCCCCTACCGGGCCAGTTGACGGTTAACGTATCAACGAGCGGCGGTCCTGGAGCGGCGTTCAAGCTGACCGTGACCGGTGAAGGAATCGCCAGTCCGGTGAAGGTGGGCACCAGTCACCAGCTCTACACCTTCGCCTCGGGCGATACCCTGAAGGCGGCGCTGATCGGAACGGTCTCGACGGGCGAACTGCTGAAGTTCAGCGTTCCCGACGTGAATCAGGCAAGCAGTTACAGAGTGACGTTGAACGAGGTGGCCGGAAGCGATAACGCGCTTCTATCTCTCGGCAGCTTCAGCGTCAGCGTCAGTCAGTAGAACCGGGAACCCGGATCGCCTCGATCAGCGCATCTGCGCGTGGATCCTGGCGATCCGGGGATCCTGACCTATCACCTCGCCGCCCTCGGGCACCTCGAGCCAGCCCCGTACCATCGTCTCGCTCATAACGGTATCGACCCGGAAGCCGCTCTCCTCCAGCCACTGGAGGTCCGTCTCCTCTACCGCCCGGGTGAACTCGATGAGCATCCAATTCTTCATAGCCGGTTGCTCTACATCGGGCGCCGGCGCCACCGAACTGGGGGGCGTCGCCGCCGGTTCAGACTGCTCGGGTACTGCCTGCTCCGCATCGTCCGCCCCACCCTGCGCACCGCCGCACGCCGCAAGAGCGAGCGCCAGCGCTACGGCTGTGATCCGCCAGATGTGCGCCAGGTAATTCATCGTGTCCCTCCAGTCTAGAACCAGGTATCCACCGTGCCCGCCAGTTTCTCGTACTTCACCATCTCTCCTGACTCTACGGTGAGTCGGCACAGGAAGTCGTGTCCGAAGCGGGTTCGAATGTATCGCTCGATCGCCTCGCCGACGTACTCCGCCACCAGGCCGGCGATCACACCAGCGTGGGTGACCAGAAGCACGCTATCACTGTCGTGCCGGGCCTCCAGCCCCAGTACGAAGTCCACCGCTCGGGCCTGCACTTCACCCCACGACTCGCCGCCCGGATAGCGGAACTCGCCCAGCACCGCATCGCTGGGCACCCGCTCGCGCACCTGCGTGAACGTGAGGCCGGCGAATTCACCCGTGTCGATCTCGGCCAGCTCATCCTCCACCTTCAGCGGGATGGGTCGGCCCAGCGTCTCGAGAACGAGCGCGGCTGTCCTGAGCGTACGCTCCATGGGACTGGTATAGATGCAGGCGAGAGCACAGCCGTCGAGATACCGGGCCACCTCCACCGGCTGCTCCCAACCCCGTTCGGTGAACGGCGAGTCCTCCCGGCCCAGGAGGATCTGCCGGACATTCGCTTCCGTTTCGCCGTGCCGCATCACATACGCTTCCATCGCCATCGTCCCAATCCTAGAGATCGCGCCCCCCATGACAAGCCCATGCCGGCCAACCCACCTTGCTGCGCCCACTCCCCGAGACTACGTTGGCGCCGCTCTCAACCCCGGATAGACGAGGAGGCTTCATGAACCTGCTGGTCGCGGTCGTATTTGGCTATCCGCTGATCCTCATCGCTGTCAGCATCTGGCGCTCACGCCGCGTGAAGAGCCATGAGGATTTCATGGTCGCTGGGCGCTCGGTGCCGGTGCTCTTACTGGTCGGCACCCTGGTGGTCACCTGGATCGGCTCCGGATCGCTGTTCGGCGGTGCCGGGCTGGCCTACCGGACGGGGATCGCCGAGCTCTGGTTCTCCTTCGGCGCCTGGATGGGGCTGATCGTGGCGTATTTCATCGCGGGTCGCGTTCGCCACATCGCCGAGTACACCGTGCCCGACCTGCTCGAGAAACGCTATAACGCCGCGGCGCGCCTGCTGGGCACGCTAGCCATCATTCTGGCCTACGTCACCATCGCCGCCTACCAGTTCCGAGGCGGCGGCTGGATCCTCTCCATCGTCACCGACGGCAAGATCACGCCTACCCAGGGGATGCTCATAACCGCTGCGGCTATTGTCATCTTCACCGCACTGGCCGGGATGGTGTCGATCGTGACGGTCGACATCTTCAACGGCACAATCATCACGCTCGGCATCCTGTTCGCCCTGCCCTACATGGTCATCAAGCTGGGAGGGATCGGAGAGGTAGCGACGCAGCTACCCGTGGACCACCTGTCGATCTTCGGCGGCCACAACTTTCTGTGGGTGATCGGCGTGTCGTTGCCCACCTTCCTCCTGCTGCTGGGTGAGAGCGGCATGTACCAGAAGTTCTTCTCGGCGAAGGACTCGGCCGCGGCACGCAGGGCGGTCATCGGCATGGTACTCGGCGTGGTTGTTCTCGAGACGGCGCTGGCGCTGCTCGCCATCGTCGGCCGCGCCGCCTATCCGAACCTCATGCAGGACGTCTCGATCATCGGCCGTGACGCCTCCGAGACGGTGATTCTGTTCATCGCCCGATATGGCCTTCCGCTCCTGGGCAGTGCGATCCTACTTGCCGCCGCCGTCGCCATCGTGCTCTCTACAGGAAACACGTTCCTGCTCGTCCCGTCCACCAACGTGAGCCGCGACATCTACGAGCGCTTCATCAACCCGGTCGCGGACGACAAGCGCAAGCTGGCGGTTCAGCGGATCTCGGTCGTGCTATTCGGCCTGATCGGCCTGGTGCTGCTCACCCTGTTCGAGACCGTCCTCTCCATGGCCCTCTACGCCTATTCGCTGGTCGGTGCCAGCCTGACCCCGGCCCTGCTCGCCTGCTTCTTCTGGAAGCGCGTTACCCCGCAGGGCGGCGTCGCCTGCATCGCCGGCGGCATGGGGACCATCGTGGCGATCGGCGTGCTGAGCCGCGTCGGCGTCGACTTCACGATGACCCTCGGAGGCACCGAGTTCGACTTCGCCAGCAGCGAGTACATCGTCATTCCCGGCGTGCTGATCTCCATCGGGCTACTCGTCGTGGTGAGCCTGCTGACGCCACGCTCGCCCGAAGCCGTGTGGAAGCCGTTCTTCTCCGCCAAGGAGGAGGCCGCCTAAGGGCAAGAAGCGGTCGGCAAGCTCCAACGGCAGGATCCACCATGTAGCGATTCGATACAACTCCTGGCTGAGTGTAGCGTATCGAGCCAGGAACACCTGCGAAGACGTGGCACCCAATCCCCCCTAACTCCCTGCGTACCAAAGAGATACTAGTAATATCCTGGCCGGCACCCCCGTTGCACCCATCCGGCACAGCGTCGAAGGCCCCCCCGCGAAGACAAGAGGTGATAAGGAATGAAGGCGACGTCAAAGTGCGCAGCTCTCATCCTAACTCGGCGTTTCGTGTGCCTCATGGTGGGACTGATCGCGGTGCAAGCGACTCCAGCCCTCGCCCAGCAATACGAGGTCCGCTTGCGCCAGGGTTACGATGGCAACGTGTACGAGGTCAACGCCGACTTAACCACGCCCGTTGCCTCCCAATACTCGCGACTCGACGTTGCGTATGAATCCCCGACCCGCCGTCGGGGGATGTCCTTGGTTTTCCGACCGCAGGCTCACGTCGAATGGTACCCTCAGACTTCGAGCGGTAACAAGATTGCTGGGTCGCTGTCGCTGGGCTTGCAGAACGCGTGGCGGGGGAAGAAGTCCGGGGGATGGAGGAGAAAGACGACGCTGGGCGTCGATGCGTCCGGCGCATATGTGCGCGCGCTTTTCCTGAAGCGTTCGACGCGAGAGGAACTGCGAATCGGTGCGGTGGATCCCAACATTCCCGTGCAAGATCTCCCAAGCCGCTTCGAAGGTGGCGCGCAGGCCACTTTGCGTACAAGAGCGACGAGGGGCTTGACGCTGGCGGGTAGTGCGTTCGGACGTGTACGAGAATACGTGGACTCGAACAATCCCTCAGTTCCACGCTACAGCAAGCTGGACTTACGCGAGTTCGGCGGAGGTTTGGAGGTGTACGGGAACGTGGCACGCGAGTGGACTCTGAGCGGTACGGCCATGTTGCGTGATCGGGTGTACCCTAACCGGAACGCTCGCACGTTGGAGGGCGACCTCGTTCCGGACGAGCTGCGGAAGTTTCGTTATCTGGACGTTGGAGCAAGGGCCGATTTCAACAATCCGATTGTGCATGCCACCTTACGGGTCCTCCTCACGCGCCGGGCCGATCGGTTCGAGGGCTACTACTCTTACTACGAGTGGGCAGCGGGACCTCGATTGAGATTACGCCTGACTCGTACACTGGATGCGCGGCTTCGCTACGCGTACGGAGAAAGGAATTACGACGTCTACGCACCCACCGGGTCTCCCATGGTCAACAATTACCACGATGCGCGAGCGGCTGTTGCCCTCAACCCTGCCCCGTTGTGGAGTATCGTTGTCGGAGTGCAGTACGAGCGCTCGATCTCGAACGACCCGATCTTCGATTACGATCGTTTTCAGGTTATTGGTGAGGTCCAGATCGTCCGATGACAAAGAAAATCGTTTTCGCAGGCTACGCGCCGGTCCATTTCGTTTGTTTCCGGCCCATCTACCGTCGCCTTGTACGGACACCTGGTCTGGACGTTTACCTCTCCGGCGAACTTAGGGCAGGTGAGGCGGGGGCTGAGAGTCTGTATCGTCCCTTCCGGATCCCGAAGGAGCGGATCCTGCCTCTGTCAGATATGAGACGTCGGTCCTTCGACATGGTAATGTGCGCTCATGTCTCTGGATACTTCCCCCGGTCAGACAGGGGACGAGTACACCTCTTCCACGGGCTGTCGTTTCGAAACGCAGCGGTCCGGCGGGATGTACTGGTCTACGATCACATGTTCATCGTCGGACCCTACATGACGCGGCTGTTCCGTAAGAATCAGCTGTTGCGGTCCGGCGATCCACGCTGCGTTCCGATAGGGTTTCCGAAGGTGGATGCGCTGCTGAACGGCAGCCTCGATCGGCAGAGGATCCTCGGTCACTTGGGGTTCAGCGGGCGGCGGCCGGTCGTCCTCTACGCGCCAACGGGCCAGCGGTACAATTCGTTGGAAACGGGGGTGGGTGAAGAGGTGATTACGCGCCTTCGGGCGACGAAGCGATACGACATCCTGATCAAACCGCATGACCACCCGAGAGGGAAATCGGTGAACTGGCCTGCGAGGCTTCGTCGCTTGCGGGATGCCCACACCCGGCTCGTATCCGACTACGATATCGTGCCGTACCTGTTCGTCGCCGATCTTCTTATCACGGACGCATCCTCGGTGTCCAGCGAGTATTCACTCCTGGATCGTCCGATGGTCTTCCTGGATGTGCCGGAGCTGCTCGCGGCGGCCGGCAAGAAAGGGGGCTCCGTCGACCTGCGAACCTGGGGGCGCCGAGGCGGCGTGACGGTTCGCTGGCCCGACCAGGCCGCCGAGGCCGTTGAATGGAGCCTGGCGCACCCGAAGCACTCGAGCGACGTGCGGCGTGCGATGGCCGAAGACTTGTTCTATAACCCCGGGCATGCCACCGAGGCGGCGGTACGCTGGATACTTTCGCGCCTGAGCCTGAACGGTGCGTCGAGAAAAGTGCGTTCGAAAGCATCGAGCCGCCCATGATCGGAAAACCCGCGATGGAAGGCGAGTTGGTGAAGCGCAAGCGACGCTTCTTCGCGACACTGAAGAAGACGGCTCGGCTCGCGCGCCTCCTCTGGCCGCTAGCTCGGCCACACAGGGCACTGCTGGCAACGGGAGCCGGGCTCGGCGCGCTGTTGGTGGCTCTTCGCGTTGCGCAGCCGTGGCCCTTGAAATGGATAGTCGACAGCCTCTCGGGTACGGGCCGCGAGCCGCTCGCCTGGTTGACCGAGCGCCCCTACCTCGGCGTGGCGGCACTGGGCGCCGTTTACGTCGTCATTGCCCTCGGCGCGGCGCTCAGCGAATACGGCCAGCGTCTGGTGTTGGCGGGACTGGGGAACCGCGTGGTCCACCAGTTCCGCTCTGACCTTTTCACGCACGTTCTGCGACAGCCGCTGGCTTTTCACGAGCGACGCGAGACCGGCGAGTTGCTCACACGCGTCGTGTACGACACCTCGCGACTCAGGCAAGGAGTCAACGGCCTCCTCACGAGGATCTTTCAGAACCTATTCTTGTTCGCGACGACGATCGGCGTTCTGCTGTGGATCGATCCTGCCATGGCAGTCGTGGTCGGGTTCAGTGGAGCCGTGACGCTCGCACTCATGGGGCGCAACGCGCGGCGGATCCGCCGTGCCGCCCGCAAGTCGCGGAGGAGAGAGGGCAAGCTAGCCGCGCTGGTCGCAGAATCCCTCCTGGGTATTCGGGAACTGCAAACCTTTCGGCCAGGGGTCAACAGCGACTCGCGTTTTGCGCGACACAACGCGAAGAATCTCAAGCAGGAGCAAAAAGTTCGCCGCCTTGCGGCAGGCCTCCTCCTCCGGGTCGAAGTGGTACTCGCGGTGACTATAGCAACCATACTGTGGCTCGGAACGATGGCGGTAGGGGCGGGACGGCTTACTGTGGGCGACCTTGTTCTGTTCGTCTCTTACGCCACCGCGCTCTACCAACCCTATCGGCAGTTCGCCAGGCAGGCCGCCCGGACGGGCAGAATGTTTGCCTGTGCCGATCGCCTGACGAAGATCATGGCAAAAGAGCCGGCCATCGCCGATCGACCGGGCGCCTTGCCGGCGGGTCCCTTGCGCGGGGATATCGTCTTCGACGGCGTGTCCGTCAAAAGCCCACGCCGGCGCCGTGGTGGAAGGAAGTGGGTACTCAAAGGAGTGTCGTTCCGCGTCCGGCCAGGCGAACGGGTAGGTGTCGTCGGGCCGAACGGCGCAGGCAAATCTACGCTCCTTCGTCTCGTCCTTCGATTGACTGATCCGAATCGAGGCGTGGTCCGCCTGGACGGGCGCGACCTTCGAGACTACACCCTGGAGTCGGTCCGCAGGCAGATGAGCGTGGTTTTCCAAGAGAGCGTGTTTTTCGGCCTAACGGTGGCAGAAAACATCGCGCTCGGTCGAAGCGAGGCCAGCTTAGAGGAGGTACAAGAAGCGAGCCGTCGCACTCGGACAGCCGACCTGATCAGGCGCCTAAAGCACGGATACGATACGCCTGTCCGGCGGCAGGGCAAACTGTTCTCAGTCGGCGAGCGCCAGCGGATCGCGCTCGCCCGCGCTCTGCTACAGGACGGGTACGTCTGGTTGCTCGACGAGCCTACGACCGGTCTGGATGCCGAGGCCGCCGATGACCTGGTCAGGCTACTCCTGGAAGCGACTAGAGATCGCACGGTTTTTTGGATCACGCACGACCCGAACACGCTTCCGTCCCTCGATCGGGTCATCGAGCTCAACGCCGGTGCCGTTGGCTTCGACGGAACGCCGGAGGGATACAGCGCCTGGCTTGCGGAGGCCGGCACAGGAGCGGAGGCCTTGGCAGACACGCGCACTTCTAAAATCACACAGGGAATGGTCTGAAATGCAAGCCGTGATATTGGCGGGTGGGGTTGGCAGTCGACTGGGCGACCTCACCAAGGACAAGCCCAAATGCCTGGTCGAGGTCGGCGGAAAGCCCCTGATCAAGCACCAGCTTGAGGCGCTGGCGGATCACGGGGTCGGTCCAGTACTGATCGTGTTGGGCTACCGGGCCGAGGCCGTCCGGGAGGTCGTAGGCGAAGCAGCGGATTATATCACTAACACGCGCTACGAGGAGACGAATAGCCTCTTCTCCCTATCGCTGGCCAGGGAGTGGGTCAAGGGTCCGTTCCTGCTACTCAACTGCGACCTACTGCTCGATCCCGACATCATCGAGCGGGCGCTTGAAGAGAGCGGGAACATCCTGGTCTACGATTCGACTTCGTCAGGCGGCCGCGAGCAAACCAAAGTGGCCATCAGGGAGCGTCGGGTTCTGGATTTGGGGAAGGATGTGCCGACGGGTGCGTCCCGTGGCGAGAGCCTGGGATTCCTCAAGTTCGACGCTGATGGTGCCCGCGCGCTGTTCGAGAGCGTCGACGCGCTTCTCCAGCAAGGTCACGAGAGGACATGGGTCACAGAGGCGGTACGCACGACCTGCTCCACGGTGCCGATCTACGGTGTGAATGTGGCGGGCCTCCCCTGGGTCGAGGTGGATTTTCCCTACGACCTGGACCAGGCGCGACGCGAGGTGTGGCCGGCCATGGTGAAGAGTCGGTCCAGACCGGTCGTCCTCTGGAAACGGTTCCGCTGGGCGGCCGCTGGGCTCGCCGCCGTGGTCCTGGCAGCGGGAGGATGGTTGTCGAGCTCGCGCGTAGGCCCAGCCAGCATCGACTGGGAGAGCGTGCCGCCGGTCGCCGCGTCGAAGGTGTCGGTGATCCGCCCTGGCGGGACTCAAAGATGGTGGATGCTCACCCGGGGAGACTCTGTCAAGGCCGAGTTGCGGGCGGCGAGAACGGTCCGGGTCGAGTTGCGCTTGCTCATGCCCCCAGGTGTCGAGGAGCGGGGGAAGTATGTCGTCGAGGTCTCTTTGGATGGGGAACCTGATTGGAGGGTTCTCAGAGCGACCCCCGACTCGTCAGCCGTACTAGCGGGGCATGTGGTCGGCGATCGGGACCGCCTGGAGCTCGAGCTCGAGCCTGGCGATCACAGTTTGGTCGTGAAGCTCGTTGCCGGGACCAGCGATCGGCTGCTCACCCGCATTCGGCGCCCCGAGTAGTTACGCCAATCCCGGCGGAAGGGCGGCCAGACCACCCGCTAGTGCGTCGTGCATCGGGTCGCTCTAGCGCTCCTCTATAGGATAGAAGTCGAATTTCTGGCCGCCGACCGAAGCCTCGAACATCAAGCCGACCTTCGCCATCGTGAACACGACAACGCCGTACTCGTACGGCGCGTCGACCGAAGCTCCGGCTGCTGCCGCCACCGCGGACACCTGTGCGCTCAGCTCGAAGTTCCCGTGCGTGAAGGCGTCGAGATTCTCTTGCTTCTGGAAGAAGATGACCTCGCTATAGGACTGCCCGCCGAGCTGAAGACCCAGGGTGACCTGGGTGAGCGTGGCTTTCCCGATCAGCTTGCCTTTCTCGTATACGTAGCCCTTGCCCCGGGCGCCCCCGATCCCGAATCCAGCTTTTCCTACGGTCGGGAAAATCGCGTAGCCAGCCGCAGTCTCGAAGAGCTTCTTCATACCTGGGTCGGTCTCGACAAAACGATCGATGGTCTTCTGCACATCGTCCTGGGCGACCGACGCGACGAGGGGCACCGGCAAGTCGACCGTTCCTCCGGCTCCGTCGGCGTCTGCCAGCGACACGGAAGCGATGGTGAGAATCGTTACACCGCTCATCCAGAAGCGAACCATTGGCTGTGACCTCCCGTTTTCAGCTCCCCGTTGGTCAGCGCGAGTAAACAGAGCGGCGGAGAAGACACCGGCACACCCTATCACGCGCTTCCAAGTAATCGGAAGCGAGAGCGATGTTCAAGGGGAAGCGGTTGGCCAGTGAGAGCTTCGGCACCGGCCGGAGTTGAAGACTTTCGTGAGGCGCCGCGGCAGTTGAACTCGCGTGGGCCGGTGACTGGTGCCGAAATCAGCTGGTGGGCTCACCCCACCCCCGGGTCAGCGCCTTGACGCCGCTGCCCGATACGCCGGCTCCGTTCAGCGCCGCAGCGAGCGCGCAGGAGCTGTAGCTGAGCGGAGCCGCATCACCGATCTCCTGGTTTACGTTGGCCTGGTTGGCACAGAGGATGCCGCCGTAGACTCTGGATTGGTACTCGAAGACGCAGGACCCCTGAACGATGATCAGGCCATAAAAGGTGAAGTCCCCGCCGCCGACGGCAAGGTCGCCGTCCGTCAGCAGGATCCCCTGGCCCGCCGACCCTGTGGTGGTGAATTCCACGTCGCCGGCGAAGTGGATGATCGGGAAGTAGTCGGAGCAGGGGCTGCCGGGGTTCAGGGGATCGCCCCAGTTGCTGTTGACGCTGGTATCGCAATCGCCATTGCCGTCGAGGACAGGACCGAAGGAGCTAGGCTGCGAGTTGGCGGGGTATTGTTTCGAAGCCATCGCCACCAGGTCCGCGTAGGTCATGCCGCCGAACTGCGTGAAGCGCGAAGGGTCGATGGTGGGATCCACGCCGATGGGTGGGTCGCCCAATATCGTTCCCGGCCCTTGACTAATATCGGCGGCGTCCTGTACGAGGATGCCCGGCATCGCGGGGCCCGCCGGACCACAGGTCCACCCGGGCGGGCCGGTGTCGTTGCCGTCGATAGTCGAGGTAGGATCGCTCACCGCTTCCATGTTGCCAGCCGTGGTGACGGCCGCGCGAGCGAAATCGCTGATGTTGACACTTCCCCCTGTGAGGAATAAGGTCACTCTTCGCTGGCCACCCAAGGCGCTGGCTCCGCGACTCTCGACGTTCAGCGCAAAGATCTTCTGCCCGCCGGTATCGTAGCGGTGGATCACGCCGCGGTAACTGGCGCCGTTTTCTAGAGTCCGCCAGCCTAGATCCAGACTGTCGCCGGGGTTGAGTGTATTGGCGAGGCTGTCGGGCCAGTTCGCCCAGATTTCGTTGGCGCCGGCCTCGGCGGTGTACAGCGCAACACCCGATTCGCGCAGCGCGCGGGACATGCGCCGCTCATCGTCCGCCGTCAGAAGCGTAGCTACGGCCAGAAAACTCAGTACCAAGATGGCGAAGATCACCACGGGAAGCACGATCCCCTGCTGATCCGCCAATCTCGCTCTCGCATCGCGCGCCGAATCGCTCATATTTCGTTATCCCTTTGAGTTCGTTCGAATCGCCCTACTCGGGTGCCCTTTCGGTCGTTCGAGTTCCGGTCAGTTTCTCAGGAACACGCGCGTCGTGAGTGTGTCCTGTAGCTCGGTCGAGGTCTGGCCGACTCGTCGCAACTTCCCGAAGCCCTCTCCCCGCAGGGCGATCTTGACCTGGGTGACCTGTGTCGCGTCGGTGGTCGGGTTGCCAGCTTGATCGTAGTAGGTGAATACCAGCCCGCTGTCTGCTGGGGCGAGCAGCGGCCCAGTGAGCCTTTCGTAGGAACCGACCCCGATCTTGCGGCCCAGCCACCAGCGACCACCGTCTTGATAGAGACCGTACTCGACCCGGCGGAAGGCGCGGAACGGGGCCCCGATGGTGACGCTACTCGTGTCGCCGGCCACTTGCACGACAAAGTCCGGACTCGGGCTCCCGCTCCAAGCGCAGCTAGGCACGCCACCGGCTCCCGGACTCAAGATGTTCAGCAACGCGACAGTCCTCCAATCGTCGTCGCCCGCGCTCGCGCCCCCGGCTGCGAAGACCAGCGCGCTATCGTCGGCAGTGGCGTTGAAGTCACCCCAGGTCGCCGACAGGCCGTAACGCGGCTGGGAGATATGCCGTGCGCAAAGGACGCCGGCCCCCTGGATCGATCGAACAGAGAACGAGTTCGAAGCGACGCTGTAGAGATCACCGGTCCCCGACGATGACCAGCGGAGCTCCGACGACAGCAGCGCCGCCGCGGCCCTCAGGCTGCCACGCACACTGATCAATTGCTGCTGTTTCGTATAGCGCCGGTTCTGATCGATGAGTAGCTGGTAAACGGCCCCGAGCACGATGGAGGCCAGTACCAGATAGACAAGGACCTCGATGAGTGTGATGCCCGCAGCGTTTGCGGTCTGCAGCCGCGGGAATCGTCGGGACCTGCTCATGAGCTGGGGTCCGCGAAATAGAGGACGAGCGTATCGGTCACGGCCTGAGCGGACAGGTTCGTGCGCTCCAGGAGGAGGATGACCTTCTTTGGGTCCGTCCCGGCGACCGTCCAGCTGAGCGGGTAGCCCTGCACGACCGCCGAGTCAGTCGTCACGCCGTCGTAGCCCAACTCCCGCAGGAGCTCGACCTGCTCCTGCAAAGCGGCCCAGCGGTGCATGTCAGTGCGGCTGAGGTAGAGGTGTCGGGCCGCGATTCCGCCAGCGCCAACGAGACTGAGAAGTGCGGTTGACAGGATGATCACTCCCACCAGAACCTCTACGAGCGACATACCACGCTCATCGCGCCACCCGATGTGAGTTCCGTTCCTCATCTTCGTACCTCACCCAGCGCGGTGATCGTTACCGTGTCCGCCGTTCCGTCTCTCGAGAAGGTGAGCGTGGCGTCCGCCGGCTCACAGCTCCCCCGGGTCGACGGAAGTCCTCGCGCATCGAAGCAAAGGATCGTGCGGTCACTGACGATAGTGACCGTTCCGTCCGCGAGGTATTTGACGACACCCACCGTATCCTTGACGCCACCGCCAGCGCTGGTGTCCACCTCCACCCAAACACGGTGTGTGGAAGGGTTGATGTGGAGCTCGGCAATGCGGCCGTAACGTGCCGCCACCGATCGTGCCAGCGCGTGAGTCGTCACGAACTCGTCGGCAGCGACACGCGTCGCCGTTCGTCGGAACGATGCGCTGATCGAGGGCCCGGCGACCGCGGCCATAGCTGCCGTTATCAGAAGGACAACGACAAGCTCTATGATCGTCATTCCCGCTCTTCCCATGAGCCTCACTTCCGAGACGTTGGCCGGCTGGCTGCGGCATACTGCGTCGGCTGGTTGCGAAACGCCCGAGCCACCGTGGGCGTGGCGACCGCTAGGGCCGCCGCCCGTGGCTTCACCATTGTAAGTCGCAATCGCGCCCCTGCTGAGCATTCGCAGTCCTCGTCTGTAAGCGGCGGTTCGGATTACACCACCGGGGTGGCATACGGTGCAAAGGGGGGCAATGGTTATGCCGGGCAGGGAAGAATTGCCGTAAGCGTCGATACGGACTAGGGTTATCTGTGTGCTGGGGTGCTCCGGAGTCGGTTTGACGCGTTAACGATCGGTCAAGGTGACCGGAACTTTGTTACCGATCGGGTCCGGACTGGCTCGAACGGGTCGAGTGAGAGTCCATGTCGTCGACGGAAACTATGCAACTCGGCGAGGCCGCCTAGAGGCGGCTGTAGGGAGGCGGATATCAAACGGCCGTTCGCCCCGCGAGGCGACGGCCGCTGCTTCACGCACACAACCGCGTGGCGGAACCGCTAGCCCTCCGACTCCTCCTCCAGCTGCCGCTTGAGCTCGGCCAGCTGCTGATCGATCTCGTCCGCCTGCTTCGCGGCCTCGAGCTTGCGCAGCTCGACATCCGCTTCCAGTTCTCTGACCGGCCGGCGCTCGCCCAGCGCCTCGTCCACCTCGCGCGAGGCCGCGGCTAGATCCTCGGCCATCTCGATATCTTCCTCGGCCCGCTCGAACCGGCGGAGTCCGCTCTCGGGGCCGCGAAGCATCTCATCCAGCTTGCGTGAGGTCCCCACCCGTCGCGAACGGGCCACCAGCGCGCTGCGGTTCCGCTCGGCGTCCTTGAGCTGCTCCATCTTCTCTTCGTACTCGAGCTTGAGACGCTCCGCTTCGCCGCGCACCTCCGCCGCCTGGGTCCGGAGACCCTCGGCATCCTGCAGCGCGCTGCGCGCCGCCTCCATCGCCGAGTGGGCCTCGTCGAGGTTGTCCGAGCGCTGGGCCTCCTGTGCCTTGTCGTGGGCGAGCTCCGCCCGCCGGATCTGCTGCTGGGCGCGAGCGGACAAGCGCTCCGCCTCCTTTTCCAGCCTGGGGATTTGCGCACGCAGATCTATGAGCTCATTCCGCATCCCGCTCAACAACCGGTCGACCTCGTCACGGGTGAGCGGGCGCTCGGCCTCTTTACGCTCGAGGGCGCGCTCGATCTTCTCACGTAACCGCTTGAACATGAAGGCGAAACTAGGGGACTCGGCGACGGGAGTCAAAGAGGAGGCGGAGGGGGGAGGCCTTGCGGAGCGGGGAGGTCGCGACTAGGTTGTGTGAACGTATGAATAATTATTCACATACGCAGACGTCTCGGCCGCCGGCACGCTCCGGCGTCCACTCCGGCTCCCAGCACCCTCTCGTCGACCCGCAGGCCGTCGCGGCTGCCCGGCTCGCACTCTGCAGCGAGGAGGAGCTCACCTTGACTGCCGACACCTTCCAGATCCTCGCCAACCCGACCCGGCTGCAGATCGTCCGGGCTCTGGTTCAGCGCGAGTTCTGCGTCGGAGACCTGGCGGCGGTCGTGGGGGCCAGCCCCTCGGCAGTGTCGCACCATCTACGCCAGCTTCGTCAGATGCGGCTCGTGCGGCACCGGCGCGAGGGCAAGCTGACCTACTACGCGCTCGACGACGATCACGTGGCCAGGCTGTTCGAGCTCGGCCTTGACCACGTCAGAGAGGAGCTGGAGTGAGGAGCGGCTCTGAAGGACCCCCGGCCGAAGGAGCCTCCTTCACCCTCGTGCTGGGCGTGCCCGACATGGACTGCGCATCCTGCGCGCAGCGAATCTCCGCCAGCCTGTCGAAGCTGAATGGCGTAGAGAAGGTCGATGCCCGCGTGGTGGCTAAAGATCTGCGCATCGACTTCGACCCGGGCCTTCTGGGCGAGCAGACCATCGAGGAGGCGATCCGCTCCCTCGGCTACACGGTGGAACGGGACGGGCGGCGGAGAGGAGCCACGCCACATCGGAGTCAAAGCACGTGGCGGCGCCGCGAGGCCTGGCGGACCTATGCTTCGGGGTTTGCCCTCGCAGCCGGCGTCACTCTGCGCCTGCTGGGCCTGAACCCGCTTCTGTGGAGCGGCCTCTCGTGGACGCTGGAAGTCAGCTCCCTGCTCTTCATTCTCGCCGCGCTGGTGGGTGGCTTCAATTTCTTCCCCAAGGGGCTGCGGGCCGCGCGATCAGCCCGGCTGGATATGAACTTTCTGATGACGATCGCCATCTTCGGTGCGCTGGGGATCGGGGAGTTCTTCGAGGCCGGGACTATCGCCTTCCTGTTCGGAATCGCCGAACTGCTCGAGCGATATGCCGTGGATCGGGCGCGCAGCTCGATCGAGAAGCTGCTGGACCTGGCGCCGGCCACGGCACGCGTGTACCGCCACGGCGAAGTGGTGATCATACCGGTCGAAGAGATAGTACCGGGCGAGACCGTTCAGGTCATGCCGGGCGAGAAGGTAGCGATCGATGGTTGGGTGAGAGAGGGAGTGTCGGCCGTCGACCAGAGCCCGATCACCGGTGAATCGATGCCGGTGACCAAACAGCCGTCGGACTACGTGTACGCGGGCTCGATGAACCGCGAGGGCTATCTGGAGGTCGAGGCGGCCAAGCGTGCGGGCGATACCACACTGGCCCACATCATCCATCTGGTGGAGGAAGCGGAAGCATCCCGTTCGCCCAGCGAGCGCTTCGTCGAGAAGTTCGCCCGCTACTACACGCCCGCGGTGACCATCCTCGCCGTCATCCTGGTGGTCGTTCCGCCCGTCGCTCTCGGCGCTCCCTTCAGCGTCTGGTTCGTACGCGGACTCACGCTGCTGGTGATCTCCTGCCCATGCGCGATGGTGATATCCACGCCGGTGGCCGTCGTGAGCGGTATAACCAGTGCCGCCCGCAACGGTGTGCTCATCAAGGGCGGCGTGCATCTCGAGGCGCTGGCCGGAGTTCGCGCAGTCGCCTTCGACAAGACCGGAACCCTGACCACGGGCGAACCTTCGGTGGTGGAAGTGGTCACGTCACCGAGCTCGGGGCTCGACCGGGAGGAGCTGTTGGCCATCGCCGCGGCGCTGGAGGAGAGGTCCGAGCACCCGATAGCCGCAGCGATCCGCCGAGCTGCGAGCGACGCGGGTCTGGAGAACGGAACCCGAATCACCGATTTCGAGGCGCTCGCCGGCCGGGGAGCGCGGGCGCGATTGGACGGGGTGCTCCACCAGATCGGTCGACCGGAGCTCTTCGCCGAGGGCGCCGCCGCCTGGAAGTCGGAACTCGATCGCATAGCGGCTGCCGGGTACACTCCGGTGTGCATCGGTGACGACTCACGGGTGCTGGGCGTTCTGGCTGTTGCCGACAGAGCGCGCGAGGGCGCGCGCGACGTGATCGAGGCGCTGCGACGCCAGGGTATCAAGTGGATTGTCATGCTCACGGGAGATCACGAGGCCACTGCCCGCACAGTCGCCCAACGGCTGGGCGTCGACGAGTACCATGCCGGACTGCTGCCCGACGAGAAAGTGGAGAAGATTCGGGAGATCGAGACCGCCCTGGGCAGTGTGGCCATGGTTGGAGACGGTGTGAACGACGCGCCCGCCCTCGCCGCTGCTACCGTCGGCATCGCGATGGGAGCAGCAGCGAGCGACGTCGCCCTGGAGACGGCCGACGTGGCCCTCATGGCGGACGACCTGGGCAGCCTGCCCTACCTGTTTCGACTGTCGCGCCGCAGCGAGAGGGTCATTCGTCAGAACATCGCCGCTTCCATAGCTCTCAAGCTCTCGCTCGCGGCCGGTGTCCCCCTCGGCCTGGTCAGTCTGATCACGGCCGTGCTGGTGGGAGACATGGGTGCCTCCCTCGCCGTCACCAGCAACGCCCTGCGGCTCGCCGGGCCACGTCGCTAGCGGGGTCTAGCTTCGCCGGGCCGCGATCAATCCGTCAATACCGGCGCCGCCAGATCGAGTCCCCTGGCTACGCCCTCGCCGTAGGCGGGATCCGCCTTGTAGAAAGGCGTACCTGCCGCTCCTGTATCTCGCGGCGACATCTACTTATGGATATTGTCAAGCGCCGGGCCGGCACACGCCCGGCCCCACCGCTAGGCCGGTCTCGGCCACCGGTCTCTCGCGCGAATGGCCCAACCAGCCTCCGATGGCATACCCGGACCCGCCTCCATATGTCACGTGCTTCGTAGCTCGCTGGGGGGCCACCCCCAACGGACACCTCGGGCCCGTCGTGCCTTGCCACGAAGAACGGCCCGCCCCTCGTCGTGCTGCATTCTGTCACAGGAGGGTCAGCCGCGCAGGAACCACTGGAATCCGATCATAGCCATCAGCGAGAGCGTCACGGCCGTCGCGACCACTCCGCTCGGAGCATCCTCCAGGGCTTCCGGGATCAGCTCGGAAAAGACCAACCAGATCATGGCCCCGGCGGCGAAACCGAGCCCCACCGGCAAGAAAGGCGTGAAGGCTTCGACGAAAAGGAAAACCGGCACAGCCAGGAGCGGCTGCGGCAGGCTCGAGAAAACGCTCCATTGGGCGGCGCGCCCGACGGGCTCGCCCCGGGAGACGAGGATCAAGCTGATGGCCAGGCCCTCCGGAATGTTGTGAACCGCGATCGCTGTCGTGATGTACACGCCGAGCGCCTCACCGCCGCCGAAGGAGACCCCCACACCGACTCCCTCCGTGAACGAGTGCAGGGTCATCACTCCGATGATGGTGAGCGCCTTTCGAGCGTCGGCGCCACGCAGCGTTCCGAGCTCGAGCTCGCGGTGGCCGTGCAGCCAGCCGCTGCTGAAGCCGATGAAGGCCACCCCGAGCAGCGCCCCCGACACGACCCGCAGCAGGCCGGCGACGAGACCCTCGTAGATCAGGCCAAAACTCGCCGCGATCATGAGGCCGGCCGCGATGGAGTTCGCAACCGCCAGCCACGTGCGGTCCAACCCACGAAAGAAGAGGAAAGGAAGCGCCCCCAAGCCCGTGGCCAGAGCTGTGACCAGAGCGAAGACCAAGACGGTCAGTGGCGTGATCGTCATCCCCGGGCCGGTTCAGAGGTTGCCGCCAAGGAACGCAAAGAACGAGCGCGCCGCCCGGGCCCGGGGGCGCGCTCGATCACTGTGCGACGGCCGCTAGGCCGGCTGGTGGCAGAGCGTGCAGTACGCGTTCTCCCTACCTACATGGTCTTCCGGTACATCCGGCACCGGCTCCATGGCTCCGACGGTGTGGCACATCAGGCAATCGTCACGGCCCTCCAGCGAGTGGGGGACCGCCACCGGAGCCGTAGTCTGGACCGCCGCGTCGGGTGCGTGGCACATTAGGCAGATCTCGCTCGGCCGGTCCACGTGATTCGCCGGCACGTCCGGTACAGGCTCGATAGCGCCAGCCTTGTGGCACATAAGACAATCGTCGCGACCCTCGGCGGAGTGCGTTATCGCCGGCGGGGGCGCCGGCGGGGGCGTCGAGTCCTGCTGCCACGCAAACGCGGCCAGCACGCCGACGGTAGCCACCAGGATCGTGGAATGCGCGATGGATCGTTGACGCTTCATTTGTCAGTTCCCTCCGAATCGGATCCACACCACTAACACACTTCGGGCATGACGGGTCTTCCCAAAATCAAACGACAGCACCTTAGGCAAGATTTCCTGCCCAGGCAAGGGGGGTCTGCGGCTAACCCGATCACGCCCTGAGTGTCTCGCGCTCTCAATATGCAGTTCTCTAGAGGCGGAGCGCGACAATCTGTGCCGGTGCGTGCGTCACTCAGACGCACTCACCGACGATACGCAATGACTACTGGCTCAGTTGAGAGCCGTTAGCTGAGGCGGCCGTGACACTTTACGCAAACCCCATCCATCGAGTCATCAACCTCGGCGCCCAGCTGCGGGTCGGCGGTGTCGTGGCAGCCCTCGCAACCATTCGGCGCGCCAGGCTGACCTTCCCAGTGGCAGCCCTGGCACGGGAGACTGGCTAACGCTACGCCCGTGAGCACCTCGAACCCGCTGTTCGGCGTCTCGTTGCAGAAGGTCGCCTTACCCATCCTCGAGGAATGGAGGCTCGTCGCGTGGTTCTCATCCCACGGGAAGAAGTTCGTCGTCACAACCGGCGAGTTGTCGCTAGCCGTCTCGCCAGCCTGGTTGACACCTTAGACCGTCGCCGTGTAGTCAGCACCATCTGCGACACCATCATCGCTGGTGAACACGGCTTCCGTGGCGTCGCCAGCCACCTACTTCGTCAGGGTAGGATTCGTAGCGATCTCGGCCCGAAACGAATCGACATTCGCCGTCGCGGTCCAGGCCACCCTGACGCTATCGACATTGGTCTCGGCCGTGATCGTAAAGCTGCCCGGCGGCTGCGGAGCCCTCGGTTCGTCGTCGTAACAGGCGACGACGGTTGCTCGAGTTGTGGTTCAAGGGGTCCTGCCAGTGATTCCCAATAGCCCGTGCCAGTGGAACAAAACGTGCGCACATTCTCCCCGGGGTGGTGGTATGTCCCAGCCAGCTTAACCCGGGGCACACGGCAAACGGCTGGTGGGCTCTTCGACGCGACTGTACCTTGTTCGCTGCCGAGCTAGGCGCGTCGCTCTAACCGCTCACCCGGCATTACACGCCGAATCACGACGCACGCCATGCAGAGTGAAGAACGAGGGCTGTTGAGACGCAGCTTCACCGAGATTCTGCTCACCGGCGTCATCCTCCTGATGATCACGGCTGTCGCGCTCGCGATGGGGCTGTACGTCATGCCATCTGAGCACCTGGAGATTCCCGAGCTTCAGCCGGTCGTCCGCGTCACTCGGGAAGCCGAGTTCCCGGCAGGCTCGAGCCGGGTTCGGAACTGGGGTGATCGAGCGATACTGATCGTTCGACCCGATTCGGTCCGCTACTTCGCGCTGCAAGGAGCCTCGCCCGCCGACGGATGTCTCCTTCGCTGGGACCAGGAAGCGTTGCGGGTCTACTCACCTTGTGGCTATGCCCTCTATGACCTTCGGGGCGATGTAGTGGCCGGCCTGACTACTCAGGCGCTCAAGCGGTACACGGTTTCTGTCAGAGATGGCGTGATCTACGTGTCGGAAGGGACAAGGTGAACGGCCCCGAGAAGAAGACGCGACGCGGCTGGCTGGCCCAAATCTGGGCCGACCTAAAGTCGAGCACAGATGCAGGACTGCTGGGCGTGGCCCGCTTCCTCGGGCTCCTTTACGGCCCAATCGACCGGACCTTGCCGATCGACCAAGCGCTGCGCAAGTCCTCGCGCTATCGCCTGCCGTCCTACGTCAGTTGGCATCACGCGTTCGGCGGGATCACGTGGCTCCTTTTCATGGTCCTCATCGTGACGGGCGTTCTGCTGTCCTTCTATTACCGGCCGTCGCCACAAGAAGCTTATCCCAGCATACAGTATATCGTCTCGGAAGTCCCGATGGGCTGGCTGGCTCGCGATCTGCACGTCTGGTCCGCCAATCTGATCATCGTAGCGGTGCTCGCCCACATGGCCCGCGTGTTCTTCGCTGCCGCATACAAGCCGCCGCGTGAGACAAACTGGTTGATCGGCTTGCTGCTGCTGTTTGTGATTGTGGGTTTCGGCGCGACAGGCTACCTACTGCCCTGGGATCAGTGGGCCTACTGGACGGTGACCGAGGTCCTCGACACGGTCTCGAGTGCTCCGTTGCTTGGCTTTGCCGCCGAAGTGCTGCGAGGCGATGTGATCGTTTCGGGCGCCACGCTAGGCCGGTTCTTCGCACTGCACGTGATCGTTCTCCCCTGGGCAGCGTTTGCGTTGATTGCCTTCCATTTCATGCTGGTCCGCAAGCACGGGGTCGCACCACCGCCGGGCTGGGAACGGAACGATGATGACGGGATGAGGTTCTTCCCGAATCACCTCTTGCGTACGTTCATGGTCGGAACCCTGGTGCTCGCGGTGACCTTCAGCCTGGCGGCCCTGTTCCCGCGCCCGGTCGGTGACCCGGCGAACCCCTTCGAATTGCCGAGCGAGATCGTCTCGTCCTGGGTAGTGGTGGACGTGTCCCTCGCCCTGATCCGCTACCTGGGCGTTTGGGGGTTCTGGCTATTCACCTTGCTGGGAGTCATCCTGATGCTGCTTCCGCTCTTCGACCGGAAACCGGAGCAGCGGTTGCGACATCGACCGGCGGCGGTAACACTCGGGCTCGTCTTCTTCGGCGGCTTCCTGATCTTCTGGCTGGCCGGGCGCCGGCTCACGTCAGTGGAGCCAAGCGTGGAACTGGGCCCAGCAGCGACGCAGGAGCAAGTCGAGCCGCTTCCTTCCACGCAGGTCTCCCAGCCCGAATCAGCAGCGGGTGAGCCGGAGGAAAACAGCGAAGCGGAGTCGAATCCGTGAAGATAGGTGTCTCACTGCTGATCGCCGTAGCTTTGATCCCATTGCCGGCTGGCGGCGCCACAGCGACGTACGCGCCGAAGCGGTTTGCACCGCAGCAGCAGGAGAGAGCCCAGATCGACCCCGAGTACAGCTGCGTGGTTTGCCATACCGCCAAGCGCAGAACATTCCTGCTTGGTGTGCACTCAGAACGCGGAATTCGTTGCCGCGATTGCCACGGCGGGGATCCTACGGCCTTCGAGCGCGCCACTGCGCATGGCGGGCCGGACTGGATCGGCGCACCGGATAAGCTCGAGACGATCGAGCTGTGCGCTTCGTGCCACTCAGACCCCGACCAGATGCGTCAGTACGGGATTTCTGCCGGCCAGCTCGCGGAGTTTCGCACTAGCCGGCACGGCCAGCTTCTGTTGGCAGCGGGCGACACGAACGCGCCGACCTGCACGGACTGCCACGACGCGCACACGATCCTGCCACCCAACGATGCGCGCAGCAATGTTTATCCCACCAACATCGTCAGGACCTGCGCACGCTGCCACGAGGACGAGTCGCTGATGGGCCGGTACGACGTACCCACAAGCCAGGTCAGCAGGTACCGGGAGAGCGCACACGGGGTGGCACTCTTCGAACAGGAGAACTTCGCCGCGCCGACGTGCGTAGGCTGCCACGGCTCTCACGCGGCGCTACCGCCCCAGGTTGTACAGATCTCGGATGTCTGCGGCCGCTGCCATGTGCTGGTGCGGAAGGCCTTTTACGCAGGGCCTCACGGCGCGGCGGCACGCGCCGGGGCGCTGGCGGGCTGTACGGCCTGTCACTCGAACCACGGAACCGAGCGAGTACCGCCCAACCGGATCAGCGTCACATGCGCCAATTGTCACGCGGAGGATAGCCCTGCGGCCATCGTAGGCCTAGAGATTCAGGACAAGGTCCAGCGCGCAACGCAAGAACTCAGCAGCGCCGAGGACGCGATCCATCAATTGCTGCGCTCCGGCCGGCGTGTGACAGACATCACGTTTCGTTACGAGACCGCGCTCACAGCTTACTCACAGATCGGCCAGGCGCAGCACAGCCTGGACCTCGAAGTGATGGAGGACTTGAGTCGGCAGGTGGCTTCCATCTCGCGAGATATCCGGGCGGCGGAAGAGGTCGCGGCCGAAGAGATATGGGAGCACAAGCTGATTCTGATCCCCGTGTGGTTCCTCGCGCTTTCCGGCGTCGTACTCGCCTGGTTCAAGCTGCGAAGCTTGAGAAACAAACACCTGTGATGGCATGCCGCGACTGACCCGTTTTCTAGAGCGCTTTTCCCGCCCACTCAAGATCGCCATCCAGATCGCCATCCTGGGCGTGATCCTGTCGGCAATCGCGACGGTAGGGTTCATCGAGTACAGCGGCCAGCCCAGCTTCTGCACCAACTGCCATATCATGCAGCCCTACTACGATTCCTGGGCTAGCTCGTCCCACAACACGGTGAAGTGCATCGAGTGCCACTACGCGCCCGGCATTAAGGCCGAGGCGATGGGCAAGCTCCAGGCCGCCAACCAGGTGGTCAAATACGTCACCGGCGCCTACGGGACGAAGCCCTGGGCGGAGATCGAGGACGCGGCCTGCCTCCGCTCGGGTTGTCATACCGAACGAGAGCTCGAGGGCGAAGTCAGTTACGAGGGCGTCCGCTTCGATCACGCGCAGCACCTGGGAGAGCTCCGGCGCGGCAAGAGACTGCGCTGCACGAGCTGCCATTCCCAGATCGTGCAGGGCAGCCCTCTGACCATAGAGGGGGTTCAGATCGGCGCCGCTCACTTCAGTGTAGCCGCCGTCACCTGCTACCTATGCCATTTCAAGGATCGACCCGTGGGACAGCCTGTGGCAGGCTGCACCGAATGCCATCCGTCGCCTCCACGATTTCGCTCTGCCGCCGGATTCGTGGTGGACCACCCGCGGTATGTAGAGGATCTAGTCTCCTGCGAAGGCTGCCACGATAAAGTGACGTCGGGCACCGGTGACGCGGAGCAGGCCCGGTGCTTCAACTGTCACAACGAGCCGGAGCGGATCCAGGAATTCGAGAACACTACCCTGGTGCACCGCGTGCATATCGCCACCCGCAACGTCGAATGCACGCAGTGTCACACGCCGATTCTGCATCGAGTGGTGTCGCTCGCTCAGACCTTCGAGCTCGATTGCGAGGCTTGCCACCAGCGTGTCCACGACGAGCAGCGACGCATGTACGCGGGCATGGGCGGGCACGGCACCGATGACATGCCGAGCACCATGTTCCTCGCTCGCGTGTCCTGCCAGAGCTGCCATGGGATCTCCTCCGAGGTCAAGGGGCATGAGGAGGTGAAGCAAGCGGGCGAGGCGACCTGCATGTCCTGCCACGGCATCCGCTACGCCAACATCCTCCCGTCCTGGCAACGGGAGATCGATCGGCGGCGCCAGGATGCGGCTCTGGTCGTGGCAGCCGCTCGCCAGACCCTGGGTGGCACTCCGCTGCGCACCCGGGCGATGGCCGACAGCCTGCTCCAACTCGCTTACGACAACATCGGCTTCGTGGAGCGCGGAAAGGGCGCGCACAATGTCGCCTACGCCGACGAACTGCTGCGAGCCTCTCTCGAGCTGGTGCGCCAGGCGGTGGGAGCAGGGCTACCGTACTCGGTCCCTGACGTCGAGCTCGGGCCGGCTTTCAGCAAGAACATCTGCCTGCAATGCCACGTCGGCATCGAAGAACAGCGGGGCCGGTTCGCTGGCGGAGCGTTCAATCACGAGCCGCATATAGTCGGCGCTGGCCTGGAGTGTACGGCCTGCCATACACCGCTGGACGAGCATGGCGGCATCACTCTGGAATCCCGCGCGAGCTGCAACGAATGTCATCACCGCGCCGCCGTCGAGCCGCTGAATTGCGCGCAGTGTCACGCTGGCCCCGGCGGCGCGCCAGCGCCACCGGTTACCACTGCCATCGGGGACTTCCCCCATGAGGCGCACGTAGGGGCAGGCCTTGGCTGCGTGGCTTGTCACACTGCACCCGAGATGAGCGCCGCCAGCCTGGACTGCCAGGGCTGTCACCTCATTCACCACCAGACCAAGAACTCGTGCCTGAACTGCCACCGCGGTGACGTGAAAGAGATCCACCCGCCGGCCGCCCACAGCGGGTGCACTCTGTGTCACGGAGAGGGCGCCGCCTTCATCACCGAGTGGACGCGTCAGGTGTGTACGGTGTGCCACGCCGACAAGGTGGAGCACAACGCGC
>FXBF010000101.1_pt1 | contig 24876 bp, 17 predicted proteins | sample 5335321 | NCBI WGS metagenome assembly FXBF01 (sample SAMEA103928391, study PRJEB20085) | sediment metagenome | isolation source: sediment
TCTCTCGCACCCACGGTCAACCGGCCTCACCGACCACCCTGGGTAAGGAAATGGCCAACTTCGCGCATCGCCTTCAGCGACAATACCGGCAGATTGAGGATGTAGTGTTACTTGGTAAGATGAATGGTGCCGTCGGTAACTATAACGCCCACCTCGCCGCCTATCCAGAGATCGACTGGCCCGAATTGACGCAGGAGTTCATCACCGATCTGGGGCTACAGCCGAACCCCTATACCACCCAGATCGAGCCCCATGATTACATGGCCGAATTCTTGGCTGCCTGCGCCCGCTTCAACACCATCTTGATAGATTTCAATCGCGACATTTGGGCCTATATCTCGATCGGGTACTTCCGCCAGAAGACCGTCGCCGGAGAAGTCGGTTCTTCAACCATGCCACACAAAGTCAACCCGATCGATTTTGAGAATTCGGAGGGTAATCTGGGCTTGGCCAATACCATCTTACAGCACCTGGCCGACAAACTGCCGATCAGTCGCTGGCAACGTGACCTGTCTGATTCGACAGTATTGCGCAACCTCGGGGTGGTTTTTGGTCATTCTCTGTTAGCCTACACCGCCTGCCTAAAGGGTATCGGCAAACTGGACGTTGACCGTGACCGGCTTGCCGCTGATCTGGAGGCCAATTGGGAGGTCCTGGCCGAACCCATCCAGACCGTTATGCGACGTCACGGTATCGAGGAGGCCTATGAACTACTCAAGGACCTGACGCGCGGCAAGGCGGGGGTGAACGCTAACACCTTCAACAATTTTATCGCCGGCCTGAATATTCCTGAAGAATCGAAGCAGCGGTTGCTGACCTTGACCCCGGCTAACTATCTCGGCAATGCCGTAAAACAGGCGAAAACAATAAAAAAGGCCCGTCTCTGACGGGCCTTTTATCGATCACTAATATCAGCCGGTTTTAACGACGGCGCTTGGTCTTCTTCGCTGTCTTTTTCTTCTTTTTCGGTGCCTTCTTTTTCCGTGTTGGGGCTTTCTTTCTTGATGGTCGCCTGGATTTGGCGACGGACGTTGACCACTCTGTGCCGGCCGCTTCCATCATCAGGCTGTAGGCCAGGAATAGCCCCACACCCCAAGTAATCACCAGTGTCGAAATCGTAGCAGCGTTAGAAATAATCTGACCGTTAACAATTTGATAGATAGCAGTGACGCCAAAAAATGCCAAAATAACAATCGTTATGGTGATAAATGTCCGGTTCAGAAAACTCACAAACGCAATTATAATTACCGCATACGCCAGCAGGCTGGCAGTAAACAAAGCACTTGTAGCGGGGTCATAAGGGCCTGCACTGAGGATTTTATGCATATCCGCAGGGGCCAACATAAACCCTAGGCCCCACATCAGATACATTGCTGCTGCGTACAACATACTTATCTGAGTGTAGATTCTCATTGTTTTTTCTCCCTCGGGACGAGTGGTGGAAACTGGGAATATTTCCTAGTATTGGTAATAATGGATTGAGTTTAACGAAATTACCACCCTACAGGTGAAAAAAATTCACTATGAGCGAGCAGGATAACGCTGACACCGGCCAGAAATCCGAGGAAATCCACTTTCACACCCGTGATGAACGGCGGGATATTATCAATTCCTTATTTTCAAGGGCCCATCGCAGCATCACTGTATTTGCCCCCACCCTCGATGCCTATACCTTCAATACATCCAGCCTGGCGGGCCATCTAAGTGATTTTGTTATCCGCCACCGGGGCAATGAGACCCGCTTTCTGGTCGAAAATCATAGACAGGTTATCCAATGTAATGAGCGGCTGATGGGGCTTGCCCGGCGCTTTAGCGACTTTATTCGATTTCGACAGCTGAGCGAAGAGCACACCGGCAGAACAGATTGTTTTATTGTCATCGATGATAACGACTTCCTGTTCCAACGGGATGTGACTTCAGCGGACGGCCTGGCTATCTACAATGATAGAAATAGAACCACACAATACAAGCAGCAATTTGATGATTTGTGGCAGCACAGCACGACTATGATTGGGCTGAATACCCTGGGTTTATAACTATAGGAGACACATCGTGATCAACAGGACTATCCTTAAGATTTCCTTTCCTCTGATCGCTCTCGGCCTGCTGGCGACTGGCTGCAGCTATACACAAACGTTGCCTGCACCCAAGAAACAGACAAGCAAGATCGGAAAAAAGGTTGCGCGGATTGCCACCTCGATGGTTGGGCGGCCTTATCGCTATGGCGGTAATAACCCACGGGGATTTGATTGCAGCGGTCTTGTCCAATATAGCTATAAGAGAGCCGGTATCGATGTCCCTCGGAATACCCGTTACCAACGACGACATTCATACAAGATTTCCCAGCGACAACTAAAGAAAGGTGACCTGATCTTCTTCAACCAGGAGGGAAAATGGGCCTCACATGTCGGGATCTACATCGGCAAGGGTAGATTCGTCCATGCCCCGTCACCTGGCAAACGGGTACGTATTTCATCACTGCAAAAGCGCTACTGGCGACGTCACCTGGAGAGTATCCGGCGATTCAATATTCGCTTCTAGCAGGCTGTTAAAAAATACTTTTTCAACAGCCTGCTAGGCGATACTAGGATGCAAAAAGACCGGGGATGGGCTTTTCAACATCCTGATAGTATCTTGCAGGATACAGCATGATAGTAAGCTGTTAATTTTCAGCACAGTCTAATCCGACAAAAACCGGGAAAATCAGACTATTTCTCTTTCTGGGCTTGCCAAAACCCGGATGCATCATGACAATATGCACCATAAGATAATCATGCGCTCATGCCACTCGGCTATGGATGATCATGATTATAAACAACAAAACCAATCAAGGAGAGATAATAAAATGTCAAAGGAGCGTCGCTGGTGTTTGCGAAAAAATATGTCCCTCAATGTCGATATTGTTTGCAATGGTCAATCCGACATTCTGCATTGCAAGACACGAAATCTGGGACTGGAAGGAATATTCGTCGAAACCAATAATACCAATATAAAAGAAAAAACCCCCGTAAAAGTCATGTTTCCACAAACGGACGATACTGATCCAGAGCAGCAACAGATTCTGGCCAGTGTGGTTCACAGCAATGATCAAGGAATAGGCTTATCATTCCGCATTCAAGATATCAGCACAATACGTTTTATGCGCAAAATCTTTTACAAACAGAAATAATAATCACAAGTATATGGCAATCATCAAGATCAATTACAACATCCGCTTACAAGACGGCAAAAAGATTGACTTCGGTCTGCAGATGGATGATAAAACCCAGATTGCCGTTAATATGACGCCAAAGGACCCACCGGGATGGGCCACACTTGGATTTCATCAGTGTGGGAACTGTACGCTAAGCCTTAAAGATCATAAGTACTGTCCAGCGGCACTTAACCTGGTTCAATTGTTAGATAAATGCCAGGACCTGGAATCTTTTGAAAAGGCGCGCGTTGAAGTGAAGACTCCAGACCGGAGCTATATTGTTGAGACCCCCGCGCAGAAAGTGCTCAGCTCGCTAGTGGGGCTGATCATGGCCACCAGTGGTTGTCCGCATACCAAAGTCTTCAAACCTATGGTGCGGTTTCATTTACCCATAGCAACCGATGAAGAAGACCTCTACCGGGTCAGTGCTATGTTCATGTTGGCCCAGTATTTTTTGCATAAGCAGGGCCAGGAAATTGATGTCGATCTTGAGGGACTGTCTGAAATTTACCGGGAGTTGCAGATTGTCAACAAGGCTATGACAGAACGCCTGAGTGCTGCCGATGATAAGGAAACGGCAAAAAGCGCAATATTACGGCTACACCTGTTTTCCCATATGATGCCTTACAACATTAAGGATTCTCTCGACAAGATCCAGTACTTGTTCGACCGCACCCTATCTGGAAAATAAAAAACGCAGGCACCAGCCTGCGTTCTTTCTACCCCTCCCCAATCACTACGGGGAGATGAAGCCAACACATCAGCTTATTTTTTTAGCCAATTATTAAAGTTGCCGGCATTCTTTTCTTTACCGTCGTTATAACCGGCCGAATAAGCATCAGTAACACGCTGTTCTTCACGTTGGGGATTGTGTAAATAGCCTGAGGCCCAACCGACAATATAATCGCGTTCGGCCCCGGCATTTTCCATTTTGTCGATTGCGTCATAATACTCTTTATTCATGTCACCACCCTGTATTTAATCACATACAAATAAAATAAGTGTTCTAGCTTTTGGGGCGCCTATGTTACCCAATACATGGCTTATTTCAAAGTCCCGCCATGGATCATTGTCCTGTGGGTATTGTTGGCAGCCTGATAAGCCGCCTGCCCTTGAATTGCATACTCGACCCTGGCTGCATAATGACCGCTCTGAGCCCCTTGCGACGTAGATAACGCACAAATTGTCGTGGGTTCTTGGTCAGAATCGGGTAGGTCCCATAGTGATGGGGGGTAACCAGGCGGGCCCGTACGGCCACAGCGGCATCGGCAGCCTGCCTGGGCTCCATCCCAAAATGGCCACCGATATTTATCAAAGCCAGATCCGGGCGGTGGTATAGACCGATCAGACTCATATCGCTGAAATAGGCGGTGTCGCCACTATGGTAGATTACTGGCCCGTTTTTAATCTTAATGACAAATCCCGCCGGGTTCCCACCATATATCACATCCGGTTCGTTAACACCGGCCTTGGGATTTGGCATACCACTGGAATGTAGCGCCGGAGTCATGATGACTTTAATCTCACCATCGGCGATTTTAATTTCACCGCCGATATTCATAAGGGTATCCAAACCTATCTGCTTACGTGGATAACCGCCAATCTTGGCCAAGTTGGATGCCAAGGCCGGATTGGTCACCAGCCTGGCACCGGTTTTTTTGGCCAGCGCAACAGCATCGCCAACATGATCAAAGTGGCCGTGTGTGATCAATATATAGTCGGCGCGCTCAATCGCGGCGATGGGGTCCATCCAATCCTTGGCATTGGGGTTAGCGGGATTATTGAGCCAAGGATCGATAAACAAAACGGTGCCAGTAGGTGTAGTAATCTCAAACGCAGCATGTCCGTGCCATTTTACGGTTGTCACTCCTTCCTGCGCATAGCCGATACTTATCAGGAACAAAGCGATCAGAACAGCGATCAGACGTCGATACATCATTGGGGAATTCCTCTTAATTATTGTTAACTGCCCATATGAAGATTATTTCTACATTTTAGTATGGATCTATGGCACGGTTCTATGCAGTTAATCACCTTAATATACTACCCGCTAACGACATTGTAAGGACAATGGTAGACGAGAGTGAGTTTAAACGAACCTATGCGGATATCAACCAGATACCCTGCCCTTTCGAAAAGGCCATTCTTACCTAATTGTTGCAATTGCGAGAAATCGATTCGTATCCTAATAGCTAGTCGTGAGGCAGGTGGCTGTACAGAACGTTTAACACAGCAGTAATGCCTGGAGTTTCTCGACTGTCTACATGACGTGGCTGCCTTTGCTGTCGGTCACACACGTATCGACTCTCCCCTTCCGCATGGGAAGGAAGTCAAAATTCAGTGTGGCGGGCTGATTGGTTTACAACAAATATTAGAAAAAACAGAGGCAGTTACAATCAAGACAGAAAATGCCTACATCTTGATCAAAGGGGCGCTGGCAAAATTCAGGAAATTACAATATATCCCCTTTGATGAACTGGTCAGGTCAGTAGCCAGTTATCAGTATCGACATCGGCGCGGGTCGAATATTCCATAGAGATGACCAGGTGCCTGCTCTACCCTGGAACATAATTGAACCGCTTATTCTTCAGTGGCTTAACCCAGAACCCGGTTTGCCTGTATTATATTGGGTAGTTGATCAATCAGTCCCAGTACCCGGCTGAGGGAATCGAGGCCGGGTATCTCAACCGTTAAGGTCATATTGGCAATATGCTTCTGTTTGTCTGAACGGGTATTCACAACAATAACATTGATTTTCTCGTTGGCAAAAATCGCTGTAATATCACGCAACAGGCCCTGGCGGTCATAGGCCACGACCCGGATATCGACGGGAAAGGTATCAGTATCATCCTGGCCCCAATCAACCTCGATCAGCCTTTCCTCTCGATCCGCACTGTGGGCAAGGATATTCGGGCAATCCCGTCGATGGACGGATACACCCTGACCTTGGGTTATATAGCCAACGATTGGATCACCGGGGACAGGTTTACAACAATTAGCGATTCGTGTCAGCAGATTGCCTACACCTTGTATATCAATGAGACCTGCGGTCCTGGCTGCTGCCGGTTGCTGTCGAGCGATAATCGGCTGATCTGATCGTTCAGATTTGAGCGCCGGCTGTTCCTGGGCCTTGTTAATAATCTGAGAAGATTTGATATCACCACGACCAATCGCGGCCATGAAATCATCGACATCAGAATATTTCAGTTTATGTGCCAGCTTCTCGAAATTTACATCGCTAAGCCCAATCCGATGTAATTCCCGCTCGAGAATATCCCGACCGGCCGACATGTTTTGTTGGTAATTCTGTTGCCGGAACCAGTGTCTGATTTTGTTTTTTGCCCTCGATGTCGTCAAATAACCGAGATGGGGGTTAAGCCAGTCACGGCTGGGTACGCCATTTTTAATAGTAAGGATCTCGACTTGTTCACCCGTTTTCAGCTGATAGCCCAGGGGAACAATATGCCCATTAACCTTGGCGCCACGACAGCGATGACCGACTTCGGTATGAATGTAGTAAGCGAAATCAAGCGGTGTCGCGCCATGGGGTAGATCGATGATCTTCCCATGTGGTGTAAAGATATAGACACGATCCGAGAACACCTCTGATTTGAATTGGTCGACAAAATCACTTGCCTCGGCGACTTCGTCCTTCCACTCTAGCAATTGCCGCAACCAATCTATTTTTCTATCAAAGGCCTCTTCTTGTTTGATATCTTCTTTGTATCGCCAATGCGCCGCGATACCCATCTCTGCCTGTTGGTGCATCTCTTTAGTTCGTATCTGGATCTCCAACGTCTTGCCATCTGTGCCAATAACGGCCGTATGTAGCGACTGATAATTGTTCTCCTTGGGTGTGGCAATATAGTCATCGAATTCCCCCGGGATATATTTCCATAGACCGTGGATCGCGCCGAGGGTAGCGTAACAATCGGCTACATCGCTAACCAGTATGCGAATTGCACGGACATCAAAGATTTGACTGAATTCTCTGTCCTTATACTGCATCTTTTTCCAGATACCATATATGTGTTTTGCTCTGCCGCTGATCTCGGCCCTGATATCGGCCTGATTCAATTCTTTTTTGATGCTCTCTATCACAGCGGAAATATAGTCTTCACGATCAGAACGGCGTTCTGCCAGCATGCTGACAATATTCTTGTACTCATCGGGCTGGAGGTATCGAAAAGATAGATCTTCCAATTGCCATTTCATTCGCCAGATACCCAGACGATTGGCAAGCGGCGCGAAAATATCCATAGTCTCCCGGGCGATCTGTTGTTGTCGCTCCCGGGGCAGAGAATGCAGGGTTCGTAAATTATGCAGCCTGTCGGCCAGCTTGATCAGCACTACCCGCACATCTTCCGCCATGGCCAACAACATCTTCCTCAGGCTTTCGGGCTCGCCATGCGACTTGTAGCCTGATTGCAATGAACTGCTTTCTTGCAAATCCTGAATAATATCCACCTTGGTAACCCCGTCGACCAGTAAACTAACCGACTTGCCGAATCCCTGTTCTACTTCTGCCAGAGTGATGTCACTATCCTCGACTACGTCATGGAGAATAGCCGCCGTAATGGTCTCGGCATCCAAGTGCATATCATCCAGGATTTGCGCCACCGCCAGGGAATGCATGATGTAGGGCTCACCGGATATACGCGACTGCCCAGTATGGGCTTTGACTGCCCGCTCGCAGGCCTGCCGAATCAGGGCAAGATCCTTTTCAGATCTTTTTTCATGTAGACTGGCAATCCAGGAATCAATATCGATAGGCTGGCTTACCGGATCTCTGTGATGTTGCATAGCATTAGACTATCAGTTCATTTGCTTTACTAATAGATGCGGGTTATGAGCGCGAAAGTAAAGTGTGATCAATCCGTTGCTGGTTAGAGAGGGACGACAAAGAGAGCCGCCCGCCTCAATTGAAACGGGCGACGGAGAATGCAATATAGATATGATTAATTCGGGAAAAGTAACTTATAAATTCTGCTGTATGAACTCAAACTAAGCTCACGAAACTCCAGTGCTGTACCATCTTCATCCACACGGACTATATCGGCAGGTACTCGACACTGATTACTGAAATTGCTGTTACTGTTAATCAACGCCAAATCGACCGTAGCCCCATAGGGTAGGCCAACGACCCCCGTTTCTACAAACATTCCGTTGAGACTCACATTTTGAGTACGGCAACGAATGATTCCAAGCCCATCATAGTAGATGGCAACATCAAACATAAGTGATTTGCGTTGAGCTGTACGTCGATCTGAGTATTGCTGTACCTCCATGTCACACCTCCAGTAATTGACTATCCACCTCACTGACTGACACGTTGTCTGTGCCGTCTTCCTGGTACAGCTAGGAAACACCCATCCCTGGATAAGCGGCGCTAATGAATATTTGCGGAAACGCATAAGCATAACTGATGGGCAGATAATCTCCAAGTATCAATAATCCACACATCGTTTCAGGATATTACCAACTGTGTAAATTTCTTACTTAATTAACGGAGACTTATGACTGAATGTTGAACATAGATGGTAACTAGTCGATCTATACGCATAGAATTGTAATGATTTTAAATCATTGCTTCTGTAATAACGGCAATCAACAACACACATTATATTTTATTACCAGTACTTTTTTGGTAAACAGTCGTTTTCAGCTAGAATCATCGCCTAAATGAAAAGTAAATGACCAATGAAATTACAAGTGACTGTTGATAATACGTCGAGCTCGATTGAGATACCGGATCAGCTCCTCATCGAAGGCGAGGCATTCTTCCAGAAAATGGATAACGATATGGATCGTGGTTGGCAAATGGGTCCTGAGTACGTTGAGCAACCAGATCAGCGTAATCGCTGTCAAATCGCTGCCGATAAATTACTGCAGGCGATCGACACCAGTAATCATAACCTGCTTCTGATGATGGCCGGCTATATTCTTAAGCGCATGCCAGGTGTTAAAGGCGTCATCATCGATACCCATGGTGAATTGCTTAACACCGAATTTATCTCTGACACCCCCTGAGCCTTTTTTCAATCCTCCACCTGTCACTGACAGTTGCCCAGGATGGCTAACAGCACCGACTGTAAAGCAGCTTTTTTGTTAGGGCTATGGCGCGCCCATTTATTATATAAGTAAAAACTAATATACTTGCCTGTGGCTTGCCATTCATCAGTTAAGGCCTGCAGAATATCAGTCCTATCTTTCTACTGAGGTGGTATTTATGCCATATTCTGTTTGTAACGTTCATTTTTTTGGGGTGCATTGCCGGAATAACTGGTTCCGGTAACGGGGTAATAGTCACATCTTGTCAACCACTGGGTGGCCGACGAGTTAATGTCAGATTATGAGTGTATTCAATAAAGTTTGCCCAGAATGTGCGGCAGTAACAGGCGCCGAGGCGACCAGCTGTGCCTGCGGATATTCTTTTGAGGACAACGAACGCTCTTACTCACGTATTTCCGATGAAATGATTGCCGATGAGGAGGCGCTCTACGAGGAATACCTGGCGGCCAGGGCCAAACAGGCAGTCGGGGCGGTAAAGTCAGCCAAATACCAGGTTAGCCCCTATCCTTCTGTTAGCAACAACACTGACGCTGTCACCCGGGCCAAGATTGAAGCAAAAATTGCCATGGCAGACCTGGATGCACAGCGGGTCCGTACCGTCGTCGCCAATAAAATTGCTGCTAAGGACAGACATAAACGGATAAAAACGGAAAAGGCCAAGAACCGGCTGGCTAAAATAGCACGTAAGCGTAAGGAAAACGCGAATACGAAAGCCGAAAAAGCGAGAATTGCCAAGACCGCGGCCGAAAAAGCCAGAAAGGCAATATTAGCGGCTGAGGCTGCAAAAGCAAAAAAGGCCAAGACCGCAGCTGAAGCGGAAATAGCCCGTAAGAAAGCCAAGACAGCTGAAAAGGCCAAGAAGGCCAAAGCGGCGGCTGAAAAAGCGAAGAAGCAGACCATCGCTGCCTTTAAGTCGGCCCGGGCAAGAAATACCAAACAGACCATATTGGCGCGAAAAGCAAAAAAACAAAGTTCTCAAAAAGCAACGGCCAAACCTGTCCGGAAGACCTCTACGCATACACCTAACAGCGCCAAAGCAACGGCAACCTTCCGATCCACGCAGGCGGCACGCATCGAGAAATTATCACGATATAAGGAATGCCCAAACTGTACCGCTAATGTCGTTAAGGATGTTGGACGTTGTAATTGTGGATTCATCTTTCCCAAGGGGGCATCGAATTTACCTGCGTTAACTCTCAATGCTGATGAAATCAGAGAATTAAGATCCAGCAATCGCCACTGATCACTCTTTAATCAAGATTGTCATTAAGCAGTACATTCTTGGCCCTTCTTGGCTGCTAATCCCCTCCCGAATATTATCTCTAGCCAACTCTTGCCAGTTTAGTTGCTAATTTTACTCACCAGCATCTACCACTTTGCTGGAGAACCGCACTGCTTGCCACCAAACCATTGCGCGGTATAATCGCCCGCCTCCAGTCCTGACTTTGTAAACATAGTACGATGCGTAAGATTGAAGAAAAATTACTTCATTACCTAAGTAAGGCAATTGCTGATTACCGGATGATCCAGGAGGGCGACCGAGTGATGGTTTGCCTGTCAGGTGGTAAGGACTCGTTTACCCTCCTGCATTTGTTGCACAAGCTCCGTCGCCGTATGAAGCAGAGTTTTGATTTGTTTGCCTATACCCTTGATCAATCCCAACCGGGATGGGATGACACGGCGCTACGTTCGTGGTTGAAAATCCATGACTATCCCTACGAGATTGAACAAAGAGATACCTATTCCGTCGTTACAGATAAAATCCCATTGGGAAAGACCTATTGCTCTTTGTGTTCGCGTCTCCGCCGCGGCAATATTTACCGCTATGCTGAGGAACATGGCTTTAATAAAATCGCACTCGGGCATCACCGTGATGATCTGATTGAGAGCCTGTTGATGTCTATCCTCTACAGTGGCGCCATTCGTTCCATGCCGCCCAAGTTGCTGACTGATAGTAAACGCCAGATTGTTATACGCCCACTGGCCTATTGCCAGGAAGCCGATATCAAGACTTATAGCCATAAACAGGCGTTCCCGATTATTCCTTGTAAGCTCTGCGGCTCTCAAGAGAACATGACCCGGCAACGGATCAAACAACTCATTACTGAGCTGGCGGCACAAAATCCCAAGGTGCCCAGCAATATTCTCGGGGCCATTGGCAATATCCAGATCAGCCAGTTAATGGATCAACGTGTGTGGGATTTCAGGGACCTTGAAAACGGGCTGGAATCTCCATTAATCAACGACAGGAAAAACAACTACAAGGCCTAACAGACCAAGCCAGTGAGTCTTGCAGGATCAGCTGTTATTATCGGGAAGGTTCCGGGTGGCCGGCCAGGTTTGCCAATTTCTTCAGGTTGAGAAGTCTGATCTGTTTCTGATAGAAATCAATTAATCCATCGTCTTCAAATCTGGTAAACAAACGACTGATTGTCTCCTTTGCTAATCCAAGATAGTTACTGATGTCGTTGCGCGACATCGGCAGATAGAACTCGGTCTCCTGCTCACCGTTAGCGGCATAACGCCGGGACAGGGCACAGAGAAACGAAGCCAGTGCCCCGGAGGCATTGCGGTTGCCGACTACAGACATAATTTCGTTCTGGTTTGCGTCAATCTGGGATGTCATCACAGCGAGGAGATTTCGCATGACAGTATTTTCCCGATTGCTTAGCTCTTCCAACTGGTTATAGGGTATTACGCAAACTGTGGTAGTCTCCAGGGTAATCGCGTTGATGGCGTGTTTTCTTTTCTCTATCCCATCCAGGCCCAGAATCTCACCGGTAATATGGAAACCGGTTATCTGTAATATACCGTCGCTACCGATCAGGCTGGTTTTAATAGATCCATGGCATATCGCGTAAATTTCCTGAAAATCATCATTCTCTCGGAACAAGTAATCGCCCCGCTGCAAGAGTCGCTGTTGTTTTACAATCCGCGCCCGCATATCAGAAGGGCAGATATCATCCAAGCATTGTGGTAAACAAAGTTTATTGGCTCGACAGCTGATACAAGTGTAACTATCGGGAATGGAATTAGCTGATGCACTCATTACACGACTACCGGTAAAAAGAAATCAAAGAATGCTGAACTTCCTGTAACAAATGAAGAAATTCCATCACATTATATATCATTTTTCACGCCTGTGGATGATCACCATTTCCTATAAGAATAGGAACCCATTGTTTTTATAAGGTATTCCATTGATTCCATTAATCTATAACAGCCACCACAGTGCCGTGATCGCTACTGGCCTGAAACATATCGGCTGTTGTCATGGTCTAATTGACCCATAGACATCTGGGAGTAACCTATGCATAGGGCAGCCACCTTTGGAAATGCAGCTGATGACCGCTACGGCGGTCTGATAGTCATTACTGTCGCCGCCGGTATGACTGCTGTCGGTCTGTTCCTCGTCTTCGTTGGTTATCCGGCATTCACAACCGCGTTGATCTGGCTGTTGACAGGTATCTTGTTGGGGTCTTGCGGCTATCTTTTTTTATATAAGTCCAGGGGACATCTCTGTATCGGTGAGAAAGGGATTACCTTCGTCCAGTCGCGCGGGAAACGGGTACTCTACCCTTGGGGCACGGTTAAGCAGATACAATCCATCCCCGGCTGGTTGCGGGTGATTGACAGGTCTGGTCATGCTCAGATCAGTTATACCTATGGTTACAATCGGCAGACAGTCCTCTTGTGCCTGATAAAGCTGGCCTTAGATACCAGCAAACGACGGCCAAAAGTCAGCTTGTTCCTTAATACTGGCTATAACAAGGGCTGGCGGAGACATGTGTGCAAACACAGGCAGGACGGCTATCTGCGGGCGGCATGATATCCATTGTTATGGATACAAGTTTCAATCGGCGCTGTCGGTGTGATCCTGTAAATCCTGAACCCGGTCCTTCAGTGCCACCGGGGCCGACACACCATAGAAAATGACCTCGACATCACCCCCACCGGCACTGCTGAACTCGACATCACCGATACCCAGTAAGCGTTGCATCAATGTTTGCCGTACATTGATATTGCGTACATCTTTAATGCGAATAGCATTCAATTCCCGGGAGATAATTCCGTGGCTACTTTCAATATTCTCGTTATCGATTGTAAACAGCCATGCATACTTTCGATAAATGATTGGTAATAGCAGAACCGGGAGCAGACCTGCGGCAATATTGAGTAAAAGCGAATCATTCCCCTGATCAGTGGTAATCTGTCCGAGCACAAATGCCGCCATAAATGCCAGATACACAAGCACACCCATCAGGATACCCACCCACTGATTCCGCCAAGCCGGTCGCTTTCGATATTGCATCATGGTTGTCTAGTGTAATGATTCGACCACTGACCTGCTAGAGCATCAACCCGGATATGCAATAAAACGCCCATATTCATGGACAGGGAATGGGCCGGCACCCGGGCTAATCCTGAGTAAAATACTCGGTCTATAGATGGTTCTCCCCATAATTTGGTGCGCCAGGCTTTGGCGCAAACTGGCACCATCTCTAACAGGTCCCGATGGGGTTCATTAAAATCAGGCTAAATTAGGGGTTTTTGGCCCAAAATTCCCCAAGGCTATCTGGCCTGGTTTTTGCTCATATATTTCATGTCGAAAGACGGCATGGGGTTGGGGCTGGCTACCGATCTACGCCAGAGTAACGATAGGCAGGCGGCCTGCCAACGAAACTTTCGCGAATATAAAATCATAAAACAAAGGGAATAAGCGAAATAGTGGCTAAAGAGTCGATCAGAATCCTCTTCATCGATGATTCCCCGGATGATGTCGAACAGGCATCAAATATTCTTCGACAAGGAGAATATGTCCTGAAGACCAATCGCGTTGAAGATCTCGTGAATCTTGATAAGGCCTTGTCACAGCAGGAATGGGATCTTGTGCTGTGTGAAAATACAATGGCCAAACTCGATGCCCATCAGGCCCTGTCAGCGATCAGAAAGAAATTACCCCATACCCCATTCATTGTTCTCACCCGCAAGATTGGCGACAGTGGGATACAGGAAATCATGGGGCAAGGGGCGAGCGAAGTCCTTAGCAAAGAACAGTGGGGCCACTTATTGCCAGTGGTCAAACGCGAACTGCAGCTAGCCAATGAAAGGCGGAGTTTCAGGGAAACAAACGAAAAACACCAAGCGCTCGAGACCCAATACAGGGCAATGATCGATGGTTCCAAAGAGGCGGTCGGCTACTGTCATGAAGGTATGCACGTCGATGCCAACCCTGCCTACCTGACATTGTTTGGTTATCAGGACCTCGACGAACTGAAAGGCATGCCACTGCTTAATCTCATTAGCAAAGATGACCACCCACGCGTAAAATCCTCTTTGCGTAAGGCCGATCAATCGGGCCAGATACATCAATTCTCAGCCGTCAATACCGAGGGTAAGGTATTCCCGGTAGAAGTTATATTCACCCCTGTAAATATTTCTGGGGAGGACTGTGTTCAAGTATCTATAACGGACGTGTCTAAACGTAAGGGACTCGAGGATAAACTTCAATATCTGCAACAGCATGACAGACTTACCGGTCTTTTTAATCGCGCCTACTTCATGAGGGAGTTGGATCAGGCATTAAAAGATAACAAGGAACATACCCTGGTTTGTGTCCAAATTAATGATCTGATGGGGATTAATCATGGCCTGGGGCATGTAGACTGTGACAAAATGCTTTTCACTCTTGCCCGCCATATGCGAGAAATATTGGGCGATAACCATATACTGGCACGCATCCGCAGTGCAGAATTCATTGCCCTTATCAAGGATTGTCAGAAAGAAGATGCTGAAAAACAAAAACAGGCCCTGGAATCAAAGCTGAAGTCCCTGCCGCTTAAAAATAGTGCCGGTAACAGCGATGGGGAATTGAACGTACGCCTGGTAACGATTGACCAATCAAAGGCCGATCGTAAATCTGTCCTGGACGCTGGATTTACAAAACCGGATATCTCCCGTTTGCAGGTTGCCCCAACAACGGTACAAGCAGTTCCAGATGCTGAACCACAACAAGCAGCAGAAGCAAACACAGCTACACCAGAGGCTACTTCTGTGAAATTAGCGCCAAAATCAACTGATATCCCGTTGGAAGAATCATCCGTACCACTATCTGTTGAGAATGAAGTAAGTGCTGGCGAGGCTGGTTCAACGGCCGCTTTCGATGAAAACAATTTAAGTCTGATGTTCCAACCTATTATTAACCTGCAAGGTGAGCCCGCTGACTATTTCGAAGTCATCCCCTATATCGAGGATAAGCCAGACAACTATGTGCCTGTTTCCGATTTTATTCGCCTAAATGGTAACGATGAACTGGCAGGCAAACTTAATCGGTTAGTAATTCAACAAACGATCAACCTGATTAATGATGCAAGCGAGCAACACCGGGAGGTTCATTTCTTTATTAATATATCTACGGCAACACTTAAGGATGAAATACTACCGACGGTTATTGAACAACACCTGAAAACATTCGGCCTGGCCGCCAACAAATTCTACTTCATATTCAATGCTGATGACATTGTTAACCATACGGAGCAGGCTAAGAAATTTATTGCAAAAATGAAGAAGATTGGTGCCGGAATTGTAATCAATGATTTTGATAATGTGAAAATCGACAAAGATATCCTGAAGGATATAACTATCGATTTTTTACGTATTAATAGCGAACTGGCCAGACCGACTGAGGAATGCAATGATGACAGTCGCCTACGTAACGCCTTTTCCGGTGCAGTGGCATTGAAGAAACAGACCATCGTTTATGGCGTTGAGGACGCCGGCCTTTTTTCCTCCCTCTACAGTCTGGGGACCCACTACGTCCAGGGTGATTATCTACACCCGGTTGGTCCAGATATCGATGTCGATTTTGCCGAGGAACAAACCCTGGATTCAGTAGAAATCAAGGCGCCAAACTGGACCGCCTCGACCTGACTATAAGCAACAACTACATAAAGTTAGAATGGACGGCCCATATAGTCGAACTCTATATCAAATCGGACAGTGAGCAGACCACCTTTGAGTTACGTCTGCCGTTCATGGATTATTGAGCATGGTCCACGTATAACGGTATTATTTCACCCGGTATAATACCGCCGCCGTCAATCGGGGGTGGTCCTGTCGCACCATCCACACCCGCGCCTGGACCCGGTGCTGCCCCCGCGTGAGCTTCCAGAGAAAAATATGTGGCTTCCCGCCAGTTTGACCGACCACTTGGCCGTCGACCAACCATTCCACCTTTTTGATAGCGGGATCTCCGGTCAGCTTGAATGGAAACCGCTCCAGTTCGTCGGGGATACGTGGGTCCATAGCCAGTAGCAGACCCGCAGTCGGCTGTAATAGCCGTGGCACCACGGTCTGATGCTCGCTTTTATCGTTTATCAAAGTCGATAATTGTCGACCGTTCTGTAAGAAACGATTTGTCTTCGGTACATTGCCGGCGATGAACCATTCGACCATGCTCGGACACCCTGGTGTCGCCAGTTCACCATTGTTTCGGCAGATCCTCAGTTTCTTGAGCTGGCGGCTTAAAAACAGAGGCTTTGATAATTGATATCGATTCAATTCCGCAAAGACAGAGCGCAAGACCACCGCTGGACCAATCGAGCCGCTGACCTCGAGCATCGGCCGCCGGTCCAGGTTACCCATCCAGACGCCGACCGTGTAGCGATGGTTGAAGCCAATTGCCCAGGCATCGCGGTAGTCGCTGGAGGTACCGGTCTTGATCGCTGTCTGTACCGGCAGATTAAGCAGCGTACCGCCGCCGAACTCAAGCTGGCGCGCCTGCGGATCGGACAGGATATTGGCAATCAGGGATGACACCTCGGCACTGTATATCCGGTAAGGTTCCTTTACTGAGCCGTAATCATTAAGCACCAGGGTTAACGGCCGGTAGACACCGCCGCGGGCAAGGACACTATAGGCCTGAACCAGTTCCAATAAACGGACTTCACCGTTACCCAGAACCAGGCCATCACCATAGAAATCAGGGTGCCGGTCGAGACTGACAAAACCCAGGGCGCGTAATCGTCGAAGAAAATTAACACGCCCCACATACTGGACTACCTGCACCGCCGGAATATTCAGGGAATTCCCCAGGGCCTCGCGCAAACGCAAGGGACCGTAATGACGGCGACTGTAGTTACGGTACAGATGCAGACCAGAACCCACGCGTTGGGCTATGGGCGTGTCATCGATCAAAGTCGCTGCCGTCCAATCTTTCTCCAGGGCAATCGCATAGGCAAAGGGCTTAAGAGTCGACCCCGGTTGACGTAGGGCAGTCACGGCATCGATACGACTGCCGGGCCAGCCACTAAAAAACCCGCCGCCGTTAACCCAGGCCAGCACCTCATTGCGTTGGCGATCCACGACCAGCACCGCGCCATTGACCACTTGGCGTTTGTATAGTCCCTGTAGCCGTTGATCCAGGATACGTTGTACACGCTGTTGTAAACTGCCGTCCAGGGTCGTCATGACACGAACACTGTTTGAATCTGATGATACTCCTTGTTGTTTTAGATACGCGACAAAGTGGGCGGCGTCGACCGGGACTTGTTCTGATGGCTTGATTACCAGCCGGGCCCGCATAATTTTACGATAGCTTTTCTCATCGATGATTTTTTGCTTGTGTAATTTTTTTACAAGCCGATTGAGTGGTACCATCAGTGCCCGCGGGTGACGGATAAGGTCAAACCGATCCGGCGCCCGCACCAGCACCACCAATGCCAGCACTTCCTTATCGCTGAGCGTATCCAGTTCGCGATCAAAATACAGTCTTGCCGCTTGTGCGACACCGCGACGATTACGTGCATAGGGCACCTGATTCAAATAAAACTCCAGGATCTCGGCCTTACTGAATCGCTGCTCCAGTTTCCTGGCCTCGAAACCCTCGAGCCAGCGTGACCATAAAGACCGCGGCCGCGGGTGCAACAAGCGTACGACTTGTTCGCTGATAGTACTGGCGCCGCGTCTGACACGCATGGCAAGCAGGTTTTGTTTAACAGCATGCATGCGTGCCAACCAGTCCACACCATTATGTTGATAGTAGCGTTTGTCCTCTGACACAATCATGGCCTTCTGCAGTAAGGGGGGCATCCGGTAGAGTGCGACACGATCATATCGGTTCCAACGGTTGCGATAGGTCACCGTTAACGACTGCCCATGGCGATCGACAAAACTCAGCTGACGGGCGGCACTTGTACCAGGCGGCAAAGTGTCCGCTATCGGCTGCAAACCGATCCAGGTCGACAAAATCAAGACTAATATTAAGACAGCGACAGGGGCTCCCAAACGCAGGAGTCTCTGCCGGGACGCGCGACTCATTTCTTGACTTCCACCTGCAGGCTTGACGGCAGACCCTGGCCGAAGACATCCGGGTCATACATCTCCTCCGCATGCACCGGCATAACCGTGAATTGACCGGGGGCAATGGCCTGGGCAACATAGGCGAGATGATAATTGCCGGCAGGGAGATATTCAGAATAGAAGCGAACGGAGTCGTGTCGGAGTTCCTTGTAGTAGAAACTCCAGAACGTCAACCCATAACTGCGCCAATCGTTATATTTATACCAAAAGGAGCCGCCAGCATGTTTAAAGCGCCCTTTGTCGGCATCAATGGTCGAGGCCGTCGCCAGATCTCGGTTGACCGGCTCCAGGCCACCGGGGACCGGGTCAGCGACGACAACGAAATTACGCGCCGCCGGCAGGCTGACGAAGAGATCAATTCTTACCAGCTCGCCGGTCTTGATCTTCATCGGGGTCTCCAGTAATACCCAGCGGCCGTCACGTTCCACACTGTATTCACGTCGTATTTCTATCCCCGAATTAATTCGTTCGGTCTTGAGCCTGGCCGGTGAATAAAATAATCGCGTAGCATAGTAGACACGGCCGCGCCCCTGGCGCTTGAGTTTGACCGTGACCGTACGACCCGGATCTCCGGCCTGAATTGGTCGCGACAGGTCTCTGGCCTGATCGCGAAAATCCTTGAATTGCGCCTGGCCAATGTTTTTGGTACCGACGATGGCGCTGATGATCATATTCGGGTTGACCTTCTCATAGACCTTGCTGTATTCCACCAGGGCGTTCATGCAGAACATATTCTCCTGGGTATTTTCCCAACGGTCGCGTTGCTTGCGCCCCTGGGTAATTGTACGCACCAGCTTGAAGGGCACATCACTGGCACTGTGCCCTCCTTTCTTTGGATTCTCAAAATCCAGAAAGCCGCTGAGCACCGCGCACTGAGTCCTTAATTGGGAAGCATGCAGACGCTGGTAAGCGAAATCGAGAGTCTCGCTGAAGATATATTTGCCGCTGGTGGTGTTGGCATGGCTGCGGATCAGATCCATGACTTCACGCTGCATCGCTTGCGTGCCCCCGACACGGATCAAGGCCTTCAAATAATGTGCCTTACCGAACAGACTCATCTCCGGCACGTACCGGCGATAGCGTTCGACGTCATCTAAAGTAATTTTTCCGCGTTCCGCCAGGGCCGCCAGGGCCACCGCCCTGACGGTAGAACCCATGCCACGCGAGTAAAAACCCGGGAATACGTTCTGGCGCAACAGCCGTAATAGGTAATCATGCAACCGGCGTTCCACCCCTGCCGGTATGGCGTGGTTGTCACGACGCAACCAATTGAACGCCAGGGCGGTATAAGCGCTGAGATAAGGACTGACATAGCGGTTTCGAGGGACGAAATAGACCATGCCACCATTGGGTGCCTGGTAATTGGCCGCCTGTGCCAGTGTCTGTGCTGACAGGCCCTTACTGCCCGGCCAAGTGAAGCTCTTGGGTAAATAGGCCCGGAGATTTCGATAATGGGCGGCCATTGCGCCCTTGGTCAGGATCAGCTCCCAGGAGATATAAGGGTAGTCACGCAAATACCGGAAGGCGCCCTCGAGATTGGCAATTACCGTTGGCGCCAGTACCACGCTCACCCGGCCGACATCAGTGCGGATCCCCTTCGGAAACTTGATGCGCTCCGACACCTCTTTGGCGGTGGTGGTACCATATGTTGCTGCGGCCTCGATCGCGATTTGTTTCCGCACCGTCAACGGCAGGCGCATGGCATCGCTGTCAAACCGATCGCCGGCACGAACGCTGAAGCGTATCTTGCCGGCACGGCCGGCCTTGACCGGCAGGCCGACGGTATAACGCTTATAGGGTTCGGCGGTAATGGTGACGGTCTTCACCTGCCTCTTCCGTAAGGCCCCGCTGGCGCGCAGCGAGATAGTCAGCCGGCGGGTTTTTTTCGTGCGGTTCATCACAGTAAATCGAGCTGTGAAATGATCACCCTCCGTCACCTGGTTGGGCAGGGCCGGCCGAATCTCGGTCGCCCGGTTAACCTTGAAGACACCATCGCCCAGACCCATACGATCGCCAGGGGTCACCGCCACCACCAGTACCCGCCAACCGGTAAGATTGTCCGGCGCCTTGAAACTCACCGTCGCGCGGCCCTGGGCGTCGGGCCGCACCGTCGCTTTCCAGTAACTGAGATATTTAAAGATTGACCGGGTCCGGGTGACCCCGCTGCGCTTACGGGCGCTCATAAGACCACCGCCGCCGGTATTGGCGCCCTTTTTCTCGAATTTCTGGCGGCCGACGATCCGCGCCAACAGACCGAAGTTGTTGAGATCAAGCGCCTCCAGACGGTAGAAGCCCTTATAGGGATCGAAATAGGCCTTACCAGCCTTGATTAAATCGAAAACCGATTCATCCAGCACGGCCACCGCCAGTTCCATGCGTGGCAACCTGCCCTGACGTGTACGTGCCTTGAGATCGACTGTGACCCGGGCGCCGGGTTTGTATTCGTTTTTACGCGGCTTGACGGTGACCTGGATCTCTTTATAAGGGTCCTTCACCGGTACCCGCACATAACCCATACGGAAGGTCGGTTTGCCGAGGTCGACCTGATTCTGGCCCAGCGGTTTTTCCACCCGCGGCGACATCACGACCACCGAAAAATAAAAACCAGGCAAATGGTCCGGCCTGACCGGTATTTCGATCAGTTCGGCATTGTTGTTCAGGACTTTAGTCCAACTTTTCTGGATCCCGTAACGTTCGATGGTGATCAAGGCCCGCGCACCCGGGAATGGGTTCTGCACCAGGAAGCGGGCAGTTTCGCCGATTTTGAATTCTTTTTTCTCCGGGATGATCTGCAAGGTGTTGCCCGGTGGTGTGGCCCATAATACCTGGCCAGGCCCCAAGGCCCAGCGACTGGTACTGCTGGCGTGGACCCGGCCCTGGGTATCTTTGATCGAAGCGGTGAACATATAGTAACCGGTCTTCTTGGGAGTGAAACGACAGCTTGCGGCGCTGGAAGCGGACCGGTTTTGGCACTGGTAGACATCGACCCATTTATGCTCGTAACGGGTGAGGTAAGCATTACCGGCACCTTTGACGCGCGCGGCTGTTGTCTGGCGATACTGGATCTTGACCTGGATACCCGTACCGGCAGTAATCTGGCCTTTCTCATCAACGACCAGTGTCAGCAGCTTTGCCGGTTGGCCGACCTTGATCAACCAGTCTGGCTGACGGATACCAACGTAACGGTCGCGTCCGACATAGCGGGCGCTTGCCTGGCCGGCGACATATTTACCGCGATCGTCACGGACGGCGCTCTCTACGCTCAACCGACCATAGAGGACCTTGGTTTCAGGAATCTTGAATTCGGTCTTAAGGTCACCCTTGTCATCGACACTGCCTTGTGACTGATGGATATTTCGGCTGCGGGCATAACCCGAATACACATTAAAAAAGAAACCCTTGGTACGTGGATCGCTCGGGGTGAGAGTGCCGGCGGTAACCCTGGCGGTGATCCGCGTTTGCGCATTGCTGTAAGGGCCGCCGGCATGCAGCCGTGCCTGGGTCGTAACCTGGAGGACATCCCCGGTGCCGAACAAATCACCGTTTAAGTCTGTGCTCACACGAAACGGTGCCGGGGTGAAATCGCTGACGAGCACCCGCAGCGGTGTCCAGCGTTTCTTGGTAAAAGCGGCCCGAAGGCCAAAGCGATACCAGCCGACAGCGCCGGTCTTGGGTATGGTAAATTTACCGGCATAGGCCCCGAACTCGGACAAGCGCAGGTCTTTAACTTCATGCACGACTTTTCCGGCAGGGTCTGTAACCTGCAGATGATAGCCCTGGCGGGGCGGTGGAATAAATCGCCGGTTGTTCTGTTCGCGTACAAAAAATTTATAGTCAACGGTATCCCCAACCTTATAGACCCCTTGGGCGGTAAAACCCCAGGCGCGCATGTGGCCATACTCCTTCCGCAAATAGGCTGAGATATAAGAATTTTGGGCGCCGTACTCATTAACCCGGAAATCACGCGTCAATGGCAATAATGCCAGCGACTGGCCATGGGTGACGCGGACAAACAGGCGTGGGTTGGTCAAGCGCCAGGCGTTTAGCAACTGCAAACTGGGATCAAGGAGTTTGGTGCCACCGATACGGACAATACCCTCACGGTCGGTGCGGCCCTGCGCCAGGATAGTCGGTCGGTCCTTGAAACCGCCATATTGACCGACATAGACCTCGACCCGGGCGCCAGCGACTGGTTGGCCGTTATCGAGGCGCGTGACCCAGAGCAGGCTATTGTGGTGACCGATCTTGGCGTGAACGCTAAACGGTGTTACCTGGGAGAAAAACCACCGGGGCAAGTTCCACGGGGTACGGCTGTCGACTGCCGGCGTGGTTGTCCAACGTCCCTGGACCGCCCCCGATCGGCCCTGCAACAACTCACGGATCTTGATCGGATAATAGTAGGCAATATCTTCCGCCTGATCGACCGGCAGGTTCGCCTGTTGTCCGATTTTGCGCCCCTGGACGGTCAGGGTCTCATAGTTAAGGCTGACCGTATTGAGATTGGTGACAACAGCGGCCAAATGGGTGTTTTCACTTTTTTCCAAGACCGATATGAATTTGCTTAACACAAAATCGGGGCGACGATGATCGGTAAAGAACCGCATGTCGATTTTCTGCGCCAGCGGCCGGTTGAATATATCGCGGATGTCGCTGGCCTTGGCAATCAGACGATAGAGCTGATAGGCCTTGAGGCCCGCCGGCAGGGGGACGGTGTAATTGCGGCCGCGACGATGCGACCACCTGAGGTTGACATAGACATAGACCCTTTCCCAGGGGTCATAGTCCTTGCGGCCATCGGCGAGATCGGGCGTAACATGCAGGTGCTGTTTCAGCACCTCTTTCGTCACCGGCGCGGAAAACACCAGAGACTTGGGCGCCAGGGGATTGCAGACATATAGTTTGGGGTCATCGACATCGGGGGGCACCAATATCCGTTGTTTGTCGTTGGTCACACAACGGACACCGATAAAGCTGAATTTTGGGAACGTGGAAAAATTGACCACCACCCTTCTCTCAACACCCGGCTCTGGGCCGACCCCGGATATGATCCCCGGTTCAACCCGCAACATGACCTGGTTGTCCACCGGCAATTCCCTCGTGGGGCGCAACAACCAGCTCATTTGTGCATTGGCGGCGATTTCTTTATCGGTCGGCCCGCGTCCGCGAAAAAAAATACTACGGTAGGCATCTTTGACATAACCCCAAACCGAGGTTGGCTTTTTCTCTTTTCTTTTCCTGGCACGCTCAAGGGCCTTGCGTACGACCGGATCCACCTCAACCTGCATGCTAACCCGCTTGCCTCCCTCGGTTTCTATAAATACATGTTGTGCTACGCTTTTGCGTTTTACCGGTTGATTGAAACGGACGATAATTTCCGGCATACCCGGTGCCTTCCAGTTGTAAAACGAGGAATATGCGACCCTTGGCCGTTGGGTTAGAAAGCTGTGGGTAGTGGTCTCAGCGAGGGTATTACCGTCTTCGGTTTTGATACCGGGTTTGATCACCAAGCGATAGCGAGTGGCCGGAACCAGTTTCTGTTTATCCCCCAGCTGACAGGCCAGTGCCGAGGTATTTAGCCACCGCCATTCGCATTTCACTGCGGGGGTAACAGTGATGGGGATCTCATCCCTCCGGCGTTCCATGCGCCCGACCGGTACCACCGGGCGGTTGAAATGAATAACGATCTGACGTCGCGCGGGCACATCCTCACCCGACGGCGTGATGCGTAAAATCTTTAACGGTCCTTTATTGACATTAAATCGGGAGGAATCAAACGCATTTTCTGCTAACGCCGAGCCGGATACTAACAAGAATGTGATTAAACCGGCGCTAATACAAATACGTTTGACCATGCGGCCCTCCCTCAGACCCAAACTCAATCGTTACCCTTCAACCCAAAAACGGTATCTAAGATTTAACCACAGAGTACACAAAGATAATAGCAATATGAACTGATCGTACCGTCAACGCCCCCTTATGTTGCACCTGGAAAGTGAGCTGTAAAGTTTACAATGGATTAGTCTACTATTCACACCAGAGATCACAGAGGACACAGAGAAGATCAATAGATATAGAGAAAAGATATCTATTGATTCACACCAGAGACCATGAGAGGGCCAATATCTATGCTATATAACTAAATTTCACATCAGAAATCACAGAGGGAAAGATATTTATTATAACGAATAAAGATCTTCATATAATTTAGCAGCACTATAAACTTATTATTTTTCTCTGTGTCCTCTGTGATC
>FXBF010000102.1_pt1 | contig 24714 bp, 21 predicted proteins | sample 5335321 | NCBI WGS metagenome assembly FXBF01 (sample SAMEA103928391, study PRJEB20085) | sediment metagenome | isolation source: sediment
GATGTGAAGGGGCCGCCAGTAGGCGACCCCTTGTCATTTGGTGGAGGCGGCGGGAATCGAACCCGCGTCCGCAAGCCCTCTGCCATCCGGTTCTACATGCGTAGTCTGTCTATGAGTTTAACCCGCGGGTCCCCGGCAGACAGGTGAGCCCGCAGGCTTAGCCCGCTTGAATTTAGCGTACCGCTAACGGACGCAACGGCACGCGATCCTGCGTGTATCGACCCCTTCTATCCCTGCCCACAGGCGGACCGGGAAAGGGGCTGGCGGGGATTAGGCCGCCAGGGCGTAGTTGTCGTCGTTGGCAACTATTAGTGTGCAGCTGGATTAACGAGGAGATCTGCACCTCGGCATGCCCCAGAGGTTTCGCGACCCACGTCGAAGCCATGTCGCCCCCGTAGGCTTTATAGTAGGGATTCGGGCGTGCTTATACAAGTGAGGCGCGAGGAGTGAGGTGCCAGGAGCACACGTATGGTCCGCAGCGCTGCTTTACGCGGCGCCTCACCTCTCACTCCTTACCCCTAACAGCCTTCAGTGCCCGTTCCTGCTCGCGTTGCGCCTCGCGTTGGCGGATGGTCGCACGCTTATCGTGTCTTTGTTTGCCCCTGGCCAGGGCAATTTCGAGCTTGGCGTGGCCGCGTTTCCAGTACAGCGCCAGCGGCACCAGCGTATATCCACGTCGTTCCACTGCGCCCACCAATTTACTGATTTCTTCGCTGTGCAGCAGCAGCTTGCGCGTGCGCCTCGGGTCCGGGTGTACGTGCGTAGAGGCCGAGGACAACGGAGAGATATGTGCTCCCAGCAGAAACACTTCGGCATTCCTGACGACGACGTAGGCCTCTTTCAACTGTGCATGGCCGGACCTGAGACTTTTCACCTCCCAGCCATGCAGCGCGATCCCGGCCTCGAATCGATCTTCGATAAAGTAGTCGTGCCGCGCCTTCTTGTTGAGGGCGATGGTATGCGTATGCGGTTTGTTCCTTTTTCGGTGCATGGGTCTGTGTGGCGCGATCCGCTGCGAGCTTAGCATTCAAGCACAGTTCCGTGCCGAAAAGAATTCTTGCGGGAATCCTGATCACGCCCGGCGGCGGGTTTTGCCGGCGTGCGAAGCGGTGGCCACAGACTGCGTGTTAAACTTTACGAGGTGCCGACGAAGCATTGCGCAGTGTCCGTATGTATCGGGCGACTGCGCAGGCCGAATCGGCCATGTCGTGGCGATACCGGGGCCCACAATGGCAAGAACAAAGATCACTGCCGCCAAGAACAACGCGCAGGCGCAATGGTCGTCGCCCTGGGTGTTCGTGTTGGCAGCCAGCGGTGCCGCGATCGGCCTCAACAATATCTGGCAGTTCCCGTTTCTGGCAAGTAAGTATGGCGGCGGCGCTTTTATCATCGTCTACGTTTTTTTCGTGCTGTTACTCGGCGTACCGCTCTTGATGGCTGAAGTGATGCTCGGGCGACGCGGGCGCGCATCCCCGGTCAATAGCGTCCGGTGGCTCGCCGAGCAGGCAGGACGGCACCGGGGCTGGGGGCTAATAGGCTGGCTCGGCGTCAGCGCAGGGTTCTTGATACTTTCCTACCTCAGTGTCATCGCCGGGTGGATTATGGCGTACGCGGTTCGCGCGGCGATCGGAACATTGGGCGGGCTTACCGCTGAAGGCATGGGTAACTTGTTCAGCACTTTCGTGGCCGATCCGGAAAAACAGCTGCTCTGGCACACGTTGTTCATTGTCATGACGATGTTCGTCGTGGGGCGAGGCGTCAAATCCGGCCTCGAGCCGCTCGTCAAGGCCGGAGTGCCGTCGCTGTTCGTGCTGCTGGTCGTTCTACTTGTCTATGCAGCCGTCGTGGGTGATTTTGGTCAGGCTGCCGGGCGGCTGCTTTATCCCGATTTCACGAAGCTCACGCGGCTGGGGGTCCTGGCCGCCGCGGGGCACGCCTTTTTCAGCCTGGGGCTGGGCGTGGGCGCTATGTTGATTTACGGGGCGTACCTGCAGGACGATGCATCGATTGCGAAGCTCGCGCTGACGGCAGCGGGCCTCGATACGCTTGCAAGTGTGATCGGCGGACTGGTGGTCTTTTCTGTACTTTTTGCCGGTGGGGTGGAGGTGGTGTCTCGCGCCGAGCTGATTTTTCAGGCGCTGCCGATGACCTTCGATCAGCTTCCACTTGGCCGTGCGATGGCCGCCTTGTTCTTCGTGTCGCTGGTGCTGGCAGCCTGGCTCTCTGGTATTGCGTTGATCGAGCCGTTGATGGCGTGGCTCAACGAGACCTGGGGCATGTCGCGCGCGCGCTCGGCCGTAGTTTGCGGTCTGGGCGCCTGGTTGCTGGGGTTGGCGACGGCTCTGTCGTTTAACTACTGGAGTTTTACCTTCAAGATCCTTGGTGCGGTCAAGCAGTTTGGGTTTTTTGACCTGCTCCAGATCGTGACCTCGGCTGTGTTGCTGCCGCTGAGTGGGCTGCTCATGGCGCTGTTTACCGGTTGGCTTCTCAAGGCCGAACTCACGCGCGCGGAGATGGGCACGCGGTCGCCTTGTGCCTATGACCTGTGGCTTTGGTCGGTGCGACTGATCGTACCCGTCTTGCTGTTCGTCGTGTTTTTCAATGCACCCAGCTTGTTTCTATGAGCTCGATCCGACGATCGGCCCTGGTGCCCTATAGCGCGCAGCAGATGTTCGACCTCGTGACGGACATAGAGTCCTACCCGGAGTTTCTGCCGTGGTGCGGGCAGACGAGGATCTTGTCACAGGATCACGACGAGGTGGTCGCGTCGATCGAGATCGCGTATCACGGGATACGCAAGACATTTACTACTCGCAATCGCCTGCAGGCGGGCAAGCTGATGGAGATGCGTCTGGTGGAAGGACCGTTCAAGCACCTGCACGGGTTCTGGACATTCCACCCGCTGGACGCGGGCAGCAGCAAGATTTCGGTGGATCTGGAGTTCGACTTTTCCAGCAAGGTGCTCGAGCTCACTTCGACCCCGGTGCTTGCGACTGTCGCCAACCGTACGCTTGACGGTTTCTGTAAGAGAGCGGCGGCACTTTATGGCGAGCACTAGCCGCACGATCGTGGTCGAGGTGGCATATGCCACTGCGGCGCGGCAGATGATCTACAAGCTTCATGTGGCGGGCGGCACCACAGTAGAGCAGGCAATTCGGCTCTCGGGCGTGCTCGAGGCGTTCCCGGAAATCGATCTGTCGCGCCAGGCGCTTGGCGTGTTCGGTGAACGTGTGCGGCCGGATGATCGCCTGCATCCCGGTGACCGCATTGAAATTTATCGGCCGTTGGTCGCCGACTCCAAGCAGGCGCGCAAGCGGCGCGCCGCCGCGAGCGCAGGGCCGCCGCGGCGGCGTTGACGAGACCGCATATCGCCACAGGTCGTGGGCACAGGACATCGCTGCCTGCCGCGGTCGATATGTCGTTGGCGAGCGTCGCTAGATGGGTCCCGCGGTTGTGGGGGCTGTGGCCTTGGGCTTTACGTTGCCCCGGATTTCCACCAGCCGGTCGTCTTCGAAAAACAGGCTGAGCTTGCGCTGTTCGCGGGTGCGCTTTCCACGCTTGCGAAAGAAATAGTAATCCCAGCGCTCCTTGTGGAATGGATCTTCAACCAGCGGTGTGCCAAGGATAAACCGCACTTGTCGACGGGACATGCCGATCTTGAGCTGGTCCATCATCTTTTGCGTGACCACGTTGCCCTGCTGTATTTCGGGCGTATAGACACGCAGGCAGCCGCCCAGCAGTGATGCCAACAGCAACGAGCCGGCCAGACTGATAAACCATTTTGTCATGACAACCCAGATAGGCTGGTTTACACTGGTATGATCATATCGCACAGGGTTCCAACCGTATAGCCGATTGCCTAGACGGGCGGGGCAAGGTCCATGACAGACAGCACTGACCTCAAGAAGGCCGGATTGAAAGCCACATTACCCCGGCTCAAGATACTGGGTATCCTCGAGAGTTCCGCTAACGTGCACCTGGCTGCCGAGGACGTGTACAAAGGCCTGTTAGATATCGGTGAGGAGGTGGGGCTTGCCACGGTCTACCGGGTGTTGACGCAATTCGAAAACGCCGGCCTCGTTATCCGCCACAACTTCGAGGGCGGGCGTTCCGTGTACGAGATTAACCAAGGTAAGCACCATGATCATATGGTCTGTGTGCAGTGTGGCCGCGTTTTTGAATTCTATGACAGCGCCATTGAACGTCGTCAGCATGACGTGGCCAAAGCGGCCGGCTTTGTGATCGAGGAGCATGCGCACTACTTGTATGGCGTGTGCGCGGGGATGAGGGCAAATGGGAAATGTTCCAAGAATTAGTAGCGGGTTGCTAGCAGCGGGTAACGAGGCACGATGGCCGAGAAACGGATGCAAGTACTCTTTACTCCTCCTCGCTACTCGATACTCGCTACTGTAGTTCAAGTAATACCGCAATCTCGTCGCAGTTGTTGTACTTGTAGCATTTCACGCACACACCCCACACCTTCTCGGGTAGCGTGTCTTTGGGCACCGCGCGAAATCCGAGCCTGCGGAAAAACTCGGGGACGTAGGTCAAGGCCATCAAACGGCGCAAGCCGAGCATCTTCGCCTCGACCATGATGCGCTGCATGAGCAACTTGCCGAGACCACGGCCCTTGTGCCCATCGGCCACCACCAGGCTGCGCACTTCTCCGAGATCTTCCGTGAAAATTTCGAGTGCCCCGCACACGGCAATGCCGCCGTCGAGCTCGATGACATAGAAATCGCGCAAGTGGCGGTAGAGCTCGCTCATGGTGCGCGGCAGTAGGTTTCCCTGGGCGGCATAGACGTCGAGCAGGTCGTGAATCGCCGGCACGTCATCTATGGCGGCGGGGCGCACGACCGGGGAGGTAGTGGGGGGGGTGCCTTTCACTTCAGGCCGGCACGTGGTCAGCGCTCGACGCGCGCGCGAGCATATCGTGCGCATGGGCCAATGTCTGTTCGCTGATCCGGATGCCGCCAATCATGCGTGCAATCTCACTGACGCGCTCATCACCCGAGAGCGGACGTACCTGGGTGACCGTCATTGCGTTCACGCTCGACTTGCTCACGAGCACGTGGTGATCGCCGAGAGCGGCCACCTGGGCCAGATGGGTAATACAAAAGACCTCGCGAGTCTCACCGAGCTTGCGCAGCTGTTTGCCGACAATCTCGGCGACGCGCCCGCCGATGCCCACATCCACCTCGTCAAAGATCAAAGTAGGGATACGCCCGACCCGTGCGGTGACGACCTGCAACGCCAGGCTGATTCGCGATAGCTCGCCACCGGAAGCGACCTTGCTCAAGGCCTTGAGCGGCTGGCCGGGGTTGGCGCTCACGCAAAACTCCACGCGCTCCAATCCGAACGTGGTGGTGTCACCATCGGGAAGCGATTCAAGCTGAACCCCGAACGTCCCGCCCGCCATCCCCAGGTTTTGCATTTGTTCCGAGACCGCCTTGGAGAGCCGGCGCGCGGCAGTCCGCCGCTTGGTGGATACCGTTTTCGCCACGCAAGAATAGGAATCCCGCTCTGCCGTGATTCCCTGTTCAATCTTGCCTAGATTGAGCACGACGTCCTCCAGGTCGTTCAGTTGCGTGCGCAGACGGCCCAACACTTGCAGCAGTTCCTCGGGCCGCACCTGGTGTTTGCGCGCGAGATCGTGCACCGATGCGAGGCGTTGATCGACCCACTGCAGTCGCTGGGGATCGAGATCGAGCGTGTCCAGGTAGTGGTGGAGCTGTGAGGCGGTTTCGTCCACCTGGATCGCGGCCTCGTTGAGTAAGACAGTGAGTTCACCAAGCTTGGAATCAAACCGCGCAAGCTGTTCGAGGCCCGCGACCGCGCGCGCCAGGCTCTGGGAGACCGATGCGTCTTCATCGTCATACAGCGCTTGCGCGATATCCTGTACACCTGAGAGCAACTCGGCACCGTTGGCAAGGCGGGCGTGCTCCTCCTCGAGCTGAGCGACCTCGTCGCTACTCAGGTCCAGCGCTTCGAGCTCTTGCACCTGGTAGCGAAGCAATTCCACGCGTGCCGTGCGATCGGTTGATTGGCGGCGCAGCGTGTCTGCGCGATCCTGCAGGGCCTTCAACGCGTGGTAATGTTCTTCCAGCGTGCCCAGGGTTTCAGCCAGGCCGGCGTAGTCGTCGAGGATCTGACGCTGCCCGTCGCGGCGCAGAAGAGACTGATGCTCATGTTGCCCATGCACGTCCACCAGCAGCTGCCCGAGCTCGCGCAGCATCTGCACGGGCACCGGGCGGCCGTTAATGAATCCCTTTGAAGGTTTGTCAATCTCGATGACCCGGCGCACCAGGCATTCTTGTTCGTCGAACAGATCATGCTGCGCGAGCCACACGGCGGCATCTTGGCCCGGTTGCAAATCAAAGCTCGCCGACACTTCGGCACGCTTACATCCCTCGCGAATCGTACTGCTATCGGCGCGATCACCGAGCGCGAGCGTCAAGGCGTCGATGACAATGGATTTGCCGGCGCCCGTTTCCCCCGTTAGCACGGTGTAGCCAGGTTCAAAGGCGAGCTCCAGCGCGGGTACGATGGTGAAATTGCGGATAAATAGGTGCGCGAGCATTTCAGAATTTACCGCCCCATTGGAGCTTTGCACGCAGTACGTCGAAGTGGTTACGTCCGCTCGGATGCCACAGGCGTACGGCTTTGGGTGCGCGCCGTACCGAGATACGATCGCGCTCTTGCAACGGGTAGTGCACCTGCCCATCGAACGTGACGTTGGCACGCTGATTTCTCGTGCCAGTCATGACGATCTCAACCACACTGTCGCTGCTTACGACGATCGGTCGGTCACTTAGGGTATGGGGGCAGATCGGCACCAGTACGATGGCCCCCAAGGTGGGGTGCAAAAGCGGCCCACCCGCCGACAGGGCATACGCAGTTGAGCCGGTCGGGGTCGCCACTATGATCCCATCGGCAAGCATGCTGTTCACGAAGCTGCCGTCCAGATAAGTTTCAAACTCGATCAAACGCGCTAACTCGCCTTTATTGACGATCACATCATTGAAGGCCTTAGCGGCATGCACCGTTTCTTCGTTGCGCACGATATCGGCCGACAGCAGGCAGCGTTCCTCCGCCTGGTAGTCGCCGTCCAGTATGCGGCTGAGTTCCGCGATCATATTCTCTGCCGGGATGTCAGTGAGAAAGCCCAGCCTGCCCAAGTTGACGCCAATCAGCGGAACCTCGAAATCAGCGAGGTGGCGTGCAACGTTCAAGAGCGTGCCGTCGCCACCGATCACGATGGCGACATCGATCTCCTGACCGATCTCGCCCAGCGAGCGGCGCGCAGCCGCCGGGTTGTCGAGCAGTATCGCCGTGTCGTCTTCCAGGATCACGTTCAGCTTGCGCGCGTGCAGCAGGTCGGTCAGCCTGCGGATCTCTCCGCCGGCGGCGCGACTGCCGTACTTGCCGAACACTCCTACGGTCTTAACCGGTGTTGTCATGCCTGTGCCCGAAGTTGGTCCGGATAAACTAGCATACGGCGTGGCTAACCGTAACCGAATGCGTGGCCAAGGTTGATCCGCATGCCGCCGGTCCCCGCTTTCGATCGGCACACTCGTTCGCACGGTCTACGCCCCGATTTACCGGGCGCGGGTTGACAGGGTTGGGGCGGGTTGTTAGTGTCAGTTTTAGCACTCTGGTAACGAGAGTGCTAATCACGGAGTTGGAAGTAGATATGCCGCAATGGCTGAATTGACCACCCGCGCCGAGTCCCTGCTGAAGGTCCTGGTGGAGCGCTACATCGCTGAGGGCCAGCCCGTGGGCTCGCGCACCCTGGCAAAGAAGGCCTCCCTCGAGCTGAGCCCCGCCACGATCCGTAACGTCATGGCTGACCTGGAAGAGATGGGGCTCGTGCGATCCCCCCACACTTCGGCCGGACGCATACCAACACAGCTCGGTTACCGGGTCTTTATCGACAGCCTGCTTACGGTTCAACCGCTCGACGCCGAGCAGGTGCGTAAGTTCGAGCACGAATTTCTCAGCGAAGAAGACCCGCAACATCTGATCGAAGCGACCTCTCACCTGCTGTCCGAGATGACCCAGCTAGCCGGTATGATCATGATCTCTCGGCGTGACCGGCAGGTCGGGTTTCACCAGCTCGAGTTCGTCGGGCTTTCCGGGCAGCGTGTGCTGGTGATCCTGGTAACCCAGGACGGCCAGGTCCAGAATCGCATCATTCACACCGCGCGGGGGTACTCGCCGTCCGAGCTGGTCCAGGCCGCGAACTACTTCAACGAGACCTACAGCGGAATGCCCCTGGGGGCCGTGAAGCGCGCGCTTTTGAAAGAGATGCAGCGCGTGACCGAGGACATGCACCACATGATGCAGTTGGCCGTCGACATGGCCCGGGGTGTATTTCTAGACGATACGCGTGACGGCGATGATCTCGTCGTCAGTGGCGAGTCCAACCTGATGGAGTTTCCCGAGCTTGGCGACGTGCAAAAGCTGCGCAAGCTGTTTGACACGTTCACGAGCAAACGCGACCTGTTGCACCTGCTCGACCTGAGCATGCGGACCGGCGGCGTCAAGATCTTCATCGGAAGCGAGTCGGGCTACGAGGCGTTGGAGGATTGCAGCGTGGTGGCGGTGCCCTATTCCGTAGACGGTGAGGTCGTCGGGACGCTTGGTGTAATCGGCCCGACGCGCATGCCCTATGAGCACGTGATACCCTTCGTCGACATCACCGCGAAGCTGCTTGGTGGCGCGCTTTCCTCCCTTGGTCGCTGAGAGCGGCTTGAAACGCCGCCGGTGGACCCCATAAGAGAGCAGGGACAGCCGACTTCCTCATACGCAGCGAGGGTCATAATGAGCGGGAAGAAACACCCGAAGAAGAAAAGCGCCGATCATGCAGTAGAATCCCGAACCGATTCGCAAGGCCGCCAGGCAAACCGGGCGGCGCGGCCGGGCGGTGCGTCGAGCGCCGCCGAACAGACGGCCCCGGGCGGCGCGGGCGAGCACCATGCAAAGCCTGAGGCCGACGCCGGCCGACTGCGCTCGGAGCTGGAGGCGGCGCGCGCCAAGGCCGCCGAAGATCTGGATAAGTTCCTCAGAGCCAAGGCCGAGGTCGACAACGCCCGGCGCCGCGCCGAGATCGACGTAGCCCATGCGCGCAAGTACGGCATCGAGCGGTTCGCCGCGGAGATGCTGGCTGTGCGCGACGGCCTCGAGCTTGCGCGCACGGTGGACATTCAGCAGGAAAACCAGAGTGCGCTGGCGAAGATGCACGAAGGGCTGGATCTGACCCTGAAGCTTATGGACAGCGTGTTCGAGAAGTTCTCGCTCAAGGTAATCGACCCGGAGCACGAGAAGTTCGACCCGGAAAAACACCAGGCCATAGGCATGGTGGAGAGCGACCAGGTGGCCCCGGGGCACGTGGTGCAGGTCGTGCAAAAGGGGTACATGCTGTACGACAGACTGTTGCGCCCGGCGATGGTCATGGTGGCCAAGGCGCCCGACGAGCGAAACGAAGCTAACAGCCCTTGAAATGCCCAAATCGGGCCTCATTTCATCTGGTAGTCTAACGTAATCGAGGTACAGGCCTCGAAATCCCGAGGAAAAGAATCATGGCGAAGATTATTGGCATCGACCTAGGCACGACCAACTCGTGTGTCGCATTGATGGAGGGCGGCAAGGCCCGGGTAATCGCGAACAGCGAGGGCGACCGCACGACCCCGTCGGTTGTCGCCTTCACCGACGAGGACGAGGTCCTTGTCGGGGCCGCCGCGAAACGCCAGGCCATCACCAATCCCCATAATACTGTGTTCGCGATGAAGCGGCTGATCGGACGCCGGTTCGATGAAGACGTAGTGCAGCGCGACAACAAGTTGATGCCCTACAAGATCGTCAAGGCCAAGAACGGTGACGCCTGGGTGGAAGTGAAGGGCAAGCAGATGGCGCCGCCCGAGCTCTCGGCGCGCGTGCTGCAGAAGATGAAGAAGACGGCGGAAGATTACCTAGGCGAAGAGGTCAAGGAGGCCGTTATCACGGTACCGGCCTACTTTAACGATTCCCAGCGCCAGGCCACTAAGGATGCGGGACGGATCGCCGGGCTCAATGTGAAACGCATTATTAACGAGCCGACGGCCGCGGCGCTCGCTTTCGGTTTGGATAAGAAGGAAGGCGACCGCAAGATTGCCGTTTACGACCTCGGGGGCGGGACCTTCGATATTTCTATCATCGAGATTGCCAGTGTTGACGGTGAGCATCAGTTTGAAGTGTTGTCTACGAACGGTGACACCTTCCTCGGCGGTGAGGACTTCGACCGGCACCTGATCGATTATCTGGCCGACGAGTTCAAGAAGGACAATGGCATGGATCTGCACAACGATCCGTTGGCGCTGCAGCGTCTGAAGGACGCGGCCGAAAAGGCAAAGATCGAGCTGTCTTCCGCCCAGCAGACCGAGGTCAACCTGCCCTATATCACGGCAGACGCAAGCGGGCCCAAGCATCTGAACATCAAGGTAACCCGTGCCAAGCTCGAAGCGCTGGTCGAGGATCTGATTGCGCGAACGGTCGAGCCGTGCAAGGTTGCCTTGAAAGACGCAGGTCTCAAGGCAAGCGACGTGAGTGACGTGATACTGGTCGGTGGGCAAACGCGCATGCCCAAAGTGCAGGAAGTGGTGAAGAACTTCTTTGGCAAGGAGCCGCGCAAGGATGTAAACGCGGACGAGGCCGTGGCAGTCGGCGCGGCGATCCAAGGCGGCGTACTTGGCGGCGACGTCAAGGACGTGCTGCTGCTCGACGTGACACCGCTTTCCTTGGGTATCGAGACTTTGGGCGGGGTGATGACCAAGCTGATCCAGAAGAATACGACTATACCGACGAAGGCGAACCAGATCTTTTCGACCGCGGATGACAGCCAGACGGCGGTGACCGTGCACGTGCTGCAGGGTGAGCGCGAGATCGCGGCGGGCAACAAGTCGCTGGGCAGGTTCGACCTAACCGATATTCCTCCTGCGCCACGGGGTGTACCGCAGATCGATGTTTCATTCGATATCGACGCCAACGGGATCCTGCACGTGTCGGCCAAGGACAAAGCGACGGGTAAGGAGAACAAGATTGTTATCAAGTCCAGCTCGGGACTGAACGAGGAGGAAATAGATCGCATGGTGCAGGATGCCGAGGCCCATGCCGAGGAAGACAAGAAAGCGCGCGAACTTGTGGATGCGCGCAACCAGGCCGACGCCATGATACACAGCGTGCGCAAGACCATGCAGGAGATGGGCGACAAGCTCGACGCCGCGGAAAAAGAAAAGATCGAATCGGCGATCAAGGACGTGGAGGCGGTCGTAAAGGAGGACGATAAGGATGGCATCCAGCAGAAGACCCAGGCGTTGGCCGAGGCCAGCCACAAGCTGGCTGAGCAGTTGTATGCACAGGCCAGCGCTGGCGCCGAGGCCGGCGCGGGCACGGGCGCTGAGGCCGCGGCCGATGCAGGTGGCGGCCAGGCGCAAGAGGAGAATGTAGTCGATGCCGAGTTCGAGGAAGTAAAGGAGAGCAAAGGCAAGAAGTAAATATGGCTGATTGCTGTGGGGTGGATGCGCACCTTGCAGGTTAAACAGGCGCGCAAGGCGCCCTTACTTGCAGCCGCAGACGGCCGGCATGCGTGTGTGTGCCGGCCGCGCCGTGTGCCCAACCCTAATGTTTGTGTCGATCGTTGAGTACAGCTAGTCAGATGTCGCAAAGCGACTACTACGAAATTCTCGGGGTTGCACCCAATGCCTCGGAGGCCGAGATCAAGAAGGCCTATCGCAGACTGGCGATGAAGTACCATCCTGATCGCAACCCCGGCGACAAGGCAGCCGAGGAACAATTCAAGGAGGCGCAGCAGGCGTACGATATCCTGACTGACGCGCAGAAACGGGCGGCCTACGACCAGTTCGGCCACGCGGGCGTGGATCCCTCGATGGGTGCCGGCGGTTTCTCCGGGGCCGGGGGCGCGAGCAGTTTCTCCGATATCTTTGGCGACGTGTTCGGCGACATTTTCGGTGGCGCCCGGCGTGGCAACCGGCAGGTCCGGCGCGGGGCCGATCTGCGCTACAGCCTGGCACTGACGCTGGAGCAGGCCGTTAGCGGCACGACCGTCCAGATCCGGGTGCCGGCATTGGACACCTGTGGGGCGTGCGGCGGGAGCGGGGCGAAGGCGGGAACCACGGCGCAGACTTGTAGCACTTGTGGTGGGCACGGCCAGGTGCGCATGCAGCAGGGATTCTTCTCGATCCAGCAAACCTGCCCGAGCTGTCGCGGCAGCGGCAAAGTCGTTACCAACCCGTGCCCGGAATGCCGGGGGCAGGGGCGCGTCAAACATACGAAAACGCTTTCGGTCAAAGTCCCGGCCGGCGTCGATGAGGGCGACCAGATACGGCTTGCAGGTGAGGGCGAGGCCGGTGAGCACGATGGCCCACATGGGGATCTCTATGTGGAGATTCGCATCAAGCCCCATGACATCTTCAAGCGCGACGGCGATAACCTGTACTGCGAAATGCCCGTGAGCTTCACTACAGCCGCGCTCGGCGGCGAGTTGGAGATCCCCACGCTCGACGGGCGCGCCAAGCTCAAGATTCCCGCCGGTACGCAGAGCGAAAAGCTTTTCCGGCTGCGCGGAAAAGGGGTGCGAAACGTGCGCAACGGCCACATGGGCGACCTCTACTGCCGGGTGAGTGTGGAGACCCCGATCAACCTTAGCGAGCGCCACAAAGCGCTGCTTCGCGAGTTCGATGAGCTCACGCGCGCAGGCGGTGTGCGGCACAATCCGCGAGAGCACTCCTGGCTCGGTAAGCTCAAGACGTTTTTCGGCAAAGCCGGCTGAACGCGCCCGGGCCAGCATGGGGTCGATCACCGCGCGGTCCCACCCCCCGCGGCGCAGGTCCCTGAAACCCGCTAACGTTCGGCCTGCCTTACCCTGTTCGGGGACATAGCCATGGGCGCATCACCGTACTTGCCAAGCAAGCGGGGCCTGTGCACGCACGGGCGGGTGTTAGCGTCGGCACGGCAAATCATTTATGCTTTGTCGGCACGATAAACGCTGACGCGATACGCTGACGACCCATGCTCACCATCGCTGTAACCGGTGCCGCTGGAAGGATGGGGCGGACCGTAATCAAGGCCGCCACCGATGCCGGTGATATCCGGGTTGTGGCTGCGCTGGAGGATGCGCAGAGCCCGGCGATTGGCACCGACGCCGGCACGTTGGTGGGCGTGGGCGAGCTCGATGTGCCGGTACAGCCCGATGACGGCGCTGTCGCCTACGATGTAATGATCGATTTTTCTAATCCCGCCGCAACCCTGTCCTTTGTTGAACGCTGCCGGCGCTCGGGCCGAAAGATGGTGATCGGAACGACCGGTTGCGATGAGGCGGGACGCCGGCGCATCGCCGAGGCGGCCTCCGAGATTGCCATCGTTTTCGCGCCGAACATGAGTGTTGGCGTCAATCTGTGTCTGCGGCTGCTGGCGCTGACGGCCCGTGTGCTCGGCGATGACTTCGACGTGGAAGTGGTGGAGGCACATCACCGGCACAAACACGACGCGCCTTCCGGCACGGCGCTGCGCATGGGCGAGGTGGTGGCCGAGGCCCTGGGTCGGACGGTGGCGGACTGCGCGGTGTACGGTCGCGAAGGAATTACCGGCGAGCGGCCCCGAGGCCAGATCGGATTCAGTACCCTGCGTGCCGGGGAGATCGTGGGCGAGCATACGGTCTTGTTTGCGGACGCGGGTGAACGCATAGAGATTACGCACAGGGCGCAGAGCCGCCTGACCTTTGCCAGCGGCGCACTGCGTGCCGCCCGCTGGTTGTTACAACAGGACAAAGGCTTGTTCGACATGCAAGACGTACTCGGCCTGCGTTGATTTTGCGTGACCGGTTACGTAAGATTCCGCAACAGCCAATACGATGACTTTCTATTACGCATGTTGAAAAAGCGGGAGAGGCAATGCGCATCTCCCGCTTTTGTGTGTGCGTCCTACTTATTCCTGTGTACAGGTAGGTTTTCTTGGGAGATAAACGCGTGACGCAGCCCGCCGTGCTTGTGCTCGAGGACGGATCGGTATTCAGCGGGCGGTCTATTGGAATTGCGGGACAGGCGGTCGGCGAAGTAGTGTTCAACACCGCCATGACGGGCTATCAAGAAATCCTGACGGACCCCTCTTATGCCAGACAGATCGTTACGCTGACGTATCCGCATATCGGTAACACCGGAACGAATAGCGAGGACATGGAGGCCGCCCGTGTGTACGCGGCAGGTCTCGTTGTTCGAGACCTGCCGCCCTTGATGAGCAGCTGGCGGGCCGAGCACGACTTGCCGGCGTTCTTGCGCAAACGCCACGTGGTCGCCATCGCTGATATTGACACGCGCAAGCTTACCCGGTTGCTGCGGGAAAAGGGCGCACAAAACGGCTGCATCGTGGCCGCTGCGCCACGCGCTCGCCTCGACAAAAAGGCCGCCGTGCAAGCCGCCCGCGGTTTCGCCGGACTCAAGGGCATGGATCTCGCCAAGGTGGTCAGCACCAAAAAGCACTACGCCTGGAGCGCGGGCGGTTGGGACCTGCGCAGCGGCTACCGGGAGCCAGCGGCAACGCAATTTCGGGTAGTGGCCTACGATTTCGGCATCAAGCGAAACATCCTGCGAATGCTGTCGGATCGCCGGTGCGCGGTGACCGTTGTGCCGGCGCGCACGAGCGCGCACGAGGTGCGCGCTTTGAATCCAGACGGTGTGTTCCTATCCAATGGCCCCGGTGATCCCGAGCCGTGCGACTACGCGATCGAGGCCATCGGCGCGCTGTTGGAGATGCGAGTGCCGATCTTCGGTATCTGCCTCGGTCACCAGCTGCTTGCGCTGGCATCGGGCGGCAAAACCATGAAGATGAAATTCGGCCACCACGGCGCGAACCATCCGGTGCTCGAGCTCGACAGCGGCCGCGTAATGATTACCAGTCAGAACCACGGCTTTGCTGTGGACGATCGCGATTTGCCCGAGTCGCTGAAAGTCACGCACCGTTCGCTGTTTGACGGCTCGATACAAGGGCTGGCGCGCTCCGACAGACCTGCTTTCTCGTTTCAGGGCCATCCGGAGGCGAGCCCCGGACCACAGGACATCAACGCGATATTCGACCGGTTTATTGAGTTGATGCAGCAAAACCGGGTAGCAAGCGACGAGTGGCGAGTGCAGCAAGACAGCACCGCGTCGACTTGAGGGTCAGCTCGGCGCTGGAAACTCCCAACTGAAGCTATGCCAAAACGCACGGATATCGAGAGCGTCCTCATCATCGGTGCCGGCCCGATTGTCATCGGCCAGGCATGCGAGTTCGACTATTCGGGCGCGCAAGCCTGCAAGGCCCTGAGAGATGAGGGTTATCGGGTGATCCTCGTCAACTCTAACCCCGCCACCATCATGACCGATCCGAATATGGCCGATGCGACCTACATCGAGCCGGTTCATTGGCGCACGGTCTCCGAGATCATCGCCAAGGAAAGACCTGACGCGTTGCTCCCGACGATGGGTGGCCAAACGGGCCTGAATTGCGCGCTCGATCTGGACCGCGAGGGTGTGCTCGAGCAATACGGCGTCGAAATGATCGGGGCCACGCGCGCTGCGATCGATAAGGCCGAGGACCGCGAGCTGTTCAGGCAGACGATGCAGGCGATCGGACTTGAGACCGTGCGCGGTGCCATTGCCCATAGCCTTGAGGCGGCGCAACAGGTGCAGGCCGTGATCGGGTTTCCGGTGATCATACGGCCCTCCTTTACGCTCGGCGGCAGTGGTGGCGGTGTGGCCTATAACAAGGAGGAGTTCGTCGAGATTTGCGAGCGCGGCATGGAGGCATCGCCCACATCGGAGCTTCTCATCGAGGAGTCGATACTCGGATGGAAAGAGTACGAGATGGAAGTCGTGCGAGATCGCAACGACAATTGCATCATTATCTGCTCGATTGAGAACTTCGACCCCATGGGCATTCATACTGGTGATTCGATCACGGTTGCCCCCGCGCAGACCTTGACCGACAAGGAGTATCAGCTGATGCGCAACGCGAGTCTTGCCTGTCTGCGTGAGATCGGCGTCGATACCGGTGGGTCCAACGTGCAGTTCGGTGTCAACCCCGAGAACGGTCGCATGGTCATCATCGAGATGAACCCGCGGGTGTCGCGCTCCTCCGCGCTCGCGTCCAAGGCCACCGGTTTTCCGATCGCCAAGGTCGCTGCAAAGCTTGCTGTGGGCTATACGCTCGACGAGCTCGACAATGACATTACCGGCGGCGCCACCCCGGCCTCGTTCGAGCCGACGATCGACTATGTGGTGACGAAAATTCCGCGCTTTACGTTCGAAAAATTCCCCAAGGCCAACCCGAACCTGACCACGCAGATGAAGTCGGTCGGTGAGGCGATGGCGATCGGGCGCACCTTCCAGGAGTCGCTGCAAAAGGCGCTGCGCAGCCTCGAGATCGACAGCTACGGGTTGGAGCCGTGCTTGCACCCGGGCGGCGATGCGGAGCTAACGGAGCGCCGGCTCGTGCAGGAACTGCGTGTGCCGGGTGCCGACCGCCTGTGGTATGTGGCCGACGCCTTTCGTTTCGGTTTGCCGCTCGAGCGCGTGCACGAACTGACCCGAATCGATCGTTGGTTCCTGGCACAGATCGCGGAGCTCATCGAGATGGAAAAAGCGATTGCCCGGCGATCCGCTCGCAAGCGCACGCGCAAGCTTGTAAGGGACTGGAAGCGCAAGGGGTTCTCCGACAGGCGCCTGGCGCAGCTGCTGGGCACCACCGAAGAAAAATTCCGCAAGGAACGGCATGCCCTGGGCATACGTCCCGTCTTCAAGCGCGTGGATTCCTGTGCGGCGGAGTTCGCAGCGACGACCGCATACATGTACTCAACCTATGAGGACGAGTGCGAAGCGCACCCCGATCAGCGGCAGAAAGTGATAGTGCTCGGTAGCGGGCCAAACCGGATCGGTCAGGGCATAGAGTTCGATTACTGTTGCGTCCACGCTGCGCTGGCATTGCGCGACGATGGCTATCAGACCATCATGGTGAACTGTAACCCGGAGACGGTATCGACCGATTACGATACCTCGGACCGCTTGTACTTCGAACCGCTCACGCTCGAGGACGTGCTCGAGATCATCCATGTGGAGAATCCGACTGGCGTCATCGTGCAATATGGCGGACAGACGCCGTTGAAGCTCGCACGCGGGTTGGCGAGTGCGCGTGTACCGATTATCGGCACGAGCCCGGACTCCATCGATCTGGCCGAGGACAGGGAGCGTTTTCAGCGGCTGTTGCGCCGGCTTGATCTGCGACAGCCGCCCAACGCGACTGCGCGCACGCCCGAGCGCGCCGCCGCGCTGGCGCAGAAGATCGGCTACCCGTTGGTTGTTCGACCGTCCTATGTGCTCGGCGGACGGGCGATGGAAATCGTGCACAGCCGTGAAGATCTGGAGACCTATATGCGCATGGCGGTGAGCGTGTCGGAGGACGCACCGGTGCTGCTGGACAAGTATCTGGCAGACGCCATCGAGGTCGATGTGGACGCGATCAGCGATGGCGAGCGCGTGATCGTGGGCGGCATCATGGAGCACATCGAGGAGGCCGGCGTGCATTCCGGCGATTCGGCGTGCTCGCTTCCACCGTTTAGTCTGGGCAAGAAGATTCAGGATCAGCTACGTGTCCAGACGCATCAGCTTGCCCGCGCGCTCAAGGTGATCGGGTTGATGAATATCCAGTTTGCCATAAAGGATGGCGAGATATACGTACTGGAGGTGAACCCGCGGGCATCTCGCACGGTCCCGTACGTATCGAAAGCCACGGGGCGGGCGCTCGCCAAGATCGCCGCACGCTGCATGGTTGGCCGCAGCTTGGCCGAGCAGCAGATCACGACCGAAGTCGTACCATCCTATTATTCTGTGAAGGAGGCAGTGTTCCCCTTTATCAAGTTCCCCGGGGTGGACACCGTGTTGGGCCCCGAGATGAAATCCACCGGCGAGGTCATGGGCATCGGTGCCAGCTTCGGCGAAGCGTTTTCGAAGTCGCAGGTTGCCGCGGGCTGCGAAATTCCCCATAAAGGGCGCATGTTCATCAGCGTGCGGGATTCCGACCAGAAGCAAATGGTCGATGTCGCGAGATACTTCGATGAACACGGCTTTGAGATCCTGGCCACCCGCGGGACTGCCGCTGTGTTGGCGGCCGCCGGCGTGCCCGTCAGACCCGTAAATAAGGTATCCGAGGGGCGACCGCACATCGTTGACATGATTATGAACGACGAGATTGATATGATTGTCAATACGATCTCTGACAAGCAGAGCCTACGGGACTCGTACACGATCCGCCGAGAGGCGCTGCAACACCGCGTGACCAACTATACGACGCTATCTGCGGCGCGCGCCGCGCGCGAGGCGCATCGCCATGGGAATCAGGTTAAGATCAATCGCCTGCAGGATCTGCACAGGGGAATGAATCGATGAAAAAAGCGCCTATAACGGTAGTCGGTGCGAAAAAGCTCAGGGAGCAGCTGCGTCATCTCAAGACGGTGAAGCGTCCGCATATCATCCAGGAGATCGCCGAGGCACGTTCCCACGGAGACATCTCGGAAAACGCGGAGTTTCATGCTGCCAAAGAGCAGCAAAGCTTCATCGAGGGACGTATCGCGGAGCTCGAATCCAAGCTCGCAATCGCGCAGATCATCGACCCGGCGACACTCGACGTCCAGGGGCGCGTTGTATTCGGCGCCACGTTGGAGTTGCTCGACACGCACGGCGCGCAGGAGGTCACCTATCAGATCGTGGGCGATCTCGAGGCCGATATTGCGGAGGGAAAAATCTCCATCAGCTCGCCGATCGCGCGGGCCCTGATCGGTAGGGAAGAGGGGGATGTGGTGGATGTCGACGTCCCCGACGGCACCCGATCCTATGAGATTCTGGCCGTGCGTTACGTCTAGGAAACCCGAGCCCCTTCTGGCCCCGGAGCGCTGATCCCGCAGGCGGTAAGGAAATGCGCGCAGGCGTACTTTACCCTACGTTGAGCACACTACCGAGCGCGACGCGGGCAGATAGGCGGCCGCGGCAGGTAGGCGGTGAGAAATGCAGGGGAGATATGACCCGCAGGCGCCGAAATAAGGGTTGGATGCATGAGCGCGCGCGCGACCCCTTCGTGAAGCGCGCACACGAGGAGGGCTATCGGACGCGCGCCGTGTACAAGCTCGCCGAGATCGATGAGCGTTATCACATCTTGCGCCCCGGCCAAACGGTGGTCGATCTCGGCGCCGCACCCGGGGGGTGGTCACAGTACGCACGGCAAAAGGTGGGGGCCCACGGCCGGGTTTTGGCTGTGGATAGGCTTGCCATGACCGCCCCGGCGGGTGTGGAGTGCATTTGCGGTGATATTGCCGATCCCGCGGTGCTAGACTTGGTACTAGGCAGGCTGGCGGGATCCGCGGTGAATCTTGTAATCTCCGATATGGCCCCCAATATTAGTGGTGAGCGTGTGTCCGACCAGGCCAAGTCGATGGAGCTGGGGGCGCAGGCGCTTGAGTTTGCGGCGGCCGTGCTCACGCCGGGGGGCCAATTACTGCTGAAGGTCTTCCAGGGCGAAGGGCTCGCGGAGTTACGCGATACGCTTCGCCGCCATTTCGAACGCGACATCAGCTGCAAGCCGCGAGCTTCGCGTACACGCAGCCGAGAGGCCTACTTGCTGGGGAAGGGCTTCCAGCATGCCTAGGAACGGTTTTTCAGCGACCCGCGAGTCGCCGGTTGCCAGGCGGCAGTGGCCATAGGAAAATGGAACGCAGCGGGCGATGCCGGTCTAATTTATCGCCAAGCCCGCTAAGTCTTGATCGTATGGTGGTAGACTTGCTGCGAGGGAAACTTTGAACAATCTCACCAAAAATCTCCTGCTTTGGCTCGTCATCGCCGTGGTGTTGATGTCGGTATTCAATAATTTCGGCCCCCGGCAGCCGCAGGCGAGCGCGATGGAGTATTCGCAGTTTATCAGCAAGGTCAGAGACGGTCAGGTCGACAAAGTGATCGTCCAGGGCCGCAATATCCACGGGACTCTAAAGAAGAGTGGTGGGAAGTTCAAGACCTATGCGCCGCCCGACCCAGGCCTGATCGGCGACCTGCTCGAGAACGGCGTGGCCATCGAGGCCAAACCCCAGGACGAGCAGTCATTACTGTTGACGATCTTCATCAATTGGTTCCCGCTATTGCTCCTGATCGGTGTTTGGATCTTTTTCATGCGCCAGATGCAAGGCGGCGTGGGCGGCCGCGGCGCAATGAGCTTCGGCAAGAGCAAGGCACGCATGCTCACCGAGGACCAGAACAAGACCACGTTCGAGGATGTTGCCGGCGTGGAGGAGGCCAAGGAGGAAGTGCAGGAGCTGGTCGAGTTTCTGCGTGATCCGGCGAAGTTTCAGAAGCTCGGCGGGCGCATACCTAAGGGTGTCTTGATGACCGGGGCGCCCGGCACCGGGAAGACGCTGCTCGCCAAGGCGATTGCCGGCGAGGCCAAGGTGCCGTTCTTCACGATTTCCGGCTCGGACTTCGTGGAGATGTTCGTCGGCGTCGGTGCATCGCGGGTGCGCGACATGTTCGACCAGGCCAAGAAGCATGCGCCGTGCATCGTATTCATCGACGAGATCGATGCGGTCGGGCGCCAACGCGGCGCCGGTCTCGGCGGCGGTCATGACGAACGTGAGCAGACCCTGAACCAGCTGCTGGTCGAAATGGACGGATTCGAGGGCAACGAAGGCGTGATCGTGATCGCCGCGACCAACCGCCCCGACGTGCTCGACCCGGCACTGTTGCGGCCAGGCCGCTTCGATCGCCAGGTCTTTGTGCCGCTGCCGGATATCCGCGGGCGCGAGCTGATACTGAAGGTGCACATGCGCAACGTGCCGTTGGCAGATGACGTCGTTCCCAGCATCCTTGCGCGTGCCACACCGGGATTTTCCGGGGCCGATCTCGCCAACCTGGTGAACGAGGCCGCGCTCTTTGCCGCCCGCGCGAACAAGCGCCTGGTGGACATGGAAGATTTTGAACGGGCGAAGGACAAGGTGATCATGGGGGCGGAGCGCCGCTCCATCGTGATGCCGGAGCGCGAGCGCATGAATACCGCGTACCATGAATCCGGGCATACCGTGGTCGCCAAGACCTTGCCCCATACCGACCCCGTGCACAAGGTGACGATTATTCCTCGCGGCCGGGCTCTGGGTGTGACCATGCAGCTTCCGGAGGAGGACCGCTATAGCCACGACCGTGAGTCGTTGTTGTCGACCGTGGCGGTTCTGATGGGCGGGCGTATCGCCGAGGAGGTGTTCATGAAGCAGATGACCACCGGCGCTGCGAACGACTTTGAGCGCGCCACGGAGATCGCACGCAACATGGTCACGCGCTGGGGTATGAGTGATATGCTCGGTACGCGTGTCTACGGGGAGGCGGACCACGAGGTGTTTCTCGGGCGCGATATGGTTACCCATAAGAACTTGAGCGATTCGACCGCCGAGATGGTGGACCAAGAGATCCGGCGCATTGTCGATGAGCAGTATAGGCGCGCTCGCACGATCATCGAGGAGAAACACGATACGGTCGAGCTGATGGCCAAGTCGCTGCTCGAATGGGAGACGCTCAACGCGGATCAGATCGATGACGTCATGGCCGGCAAGAAGCCACGCCCGCCAGTCGATCAGGGCGGTGGTAACTCGCGCGGCCAGGTCGGGCCGAAGCCGAAGAAGCCGACCCGCAAGCCGCGCATGAAGCCCAATCTCGGTGACCCTGCAGGCGAGCATTGATACGGGTATTGCACGGTTAAACTGCGGTGCGCGGCCGCTTGATCTCGGCCGGGTCGCAGTCGTGGGAATCTTGAACGTCACCCCCGATTCGTTCTCTGACGGGGGTCTTTTTTTGGCGCGCGATCGTGCGATCGCGCAGGCCAGAAAAATGGCCCGGCAGGGCGCCGAGATGATCGATGTGGGGGGTGAGTCGACGCGCCCCGGGGCGCGGGCCGTCTCGGTTCAAGAGGAGCTGGACCGCGTGATACCGGTGATCGAGGCCCTGCCGGAGGCCGTCCCAGTGCCCATCTCGATCGATACCTCCAAGCCCGAGGTGATGCGCGAGGCGGTTACCGCCGGAGCCGGTATGATCAACGATGTGTGGGCGCTGCGCGCGCCCGGGGCGCTGCAGATGGCGGCGCAGCTGGGGGTTCCCGTTTGTCTGATGCACATGCAAGGGGAACCTCGAACCATGCAGGACGATCCGCATTATGACGATGTCGTGCAGGACGTGAAGGAGTTCTTGCGTTTGCGCCGGCAGGCGTGCCTGCATGCGGGTATCGACGCCGCAAACATCATCGTTGACCCGGGCTTTGGCTTTGGCAAGACGCTGCATCATAATCTCGAGTTGTTGCGCAACCTTGGCGAGCTCCAGTCGCTGGGCGCACCTGTGCTGGTCGGGCTGTCGCGCAAGTCCATGATCGCCAAGGCCTTGGTGGACCTGCCGCCGGAGGGGCGTGTGGCTGCCAGCGTAGCGCTGGCGGTGCTTGCGGTGCGTAGCGGGGCCAGGCTTGTACGCGTGCACGATGTCGGTGCGACGTGCGCGGCGGTGCGTATGGCAGAGGCGGTCTGTTGCGCGCGCTAACGCGCAAAGTACGGGAGGGAGAGCAATGAAAAAGCGCTATTTCGGCACCGATGGTATTCGCGGCCGTGTCGGTGAAGAGCCGATCACGCCCGAAACCGTGTTGAAGTTGGGTTGGGCCGTGGGCTGCGTGCTGGGTGGCGACAGCGGTGAGCGGGGGCGCGTGCTTATCGGCAAGGACACGCGGGTGTCCGGTTACTTGCTGGAGTCCGCGCTGGAGTCGGGCCTGTCCGCGGCAGGCGCTGACGTCAGCCTGCTCGGACCCATGCCCACGCCGGGTATCGCCTATCTGACACGCACCGCTCATGCGCGCGCCGGCATCGTCATCAGCGCGTCGCACAACGCCTATCATGACAATGGCATCAAGTTCTTCTCCAGTGACGGAACTAAGCTTCCGGATGACGTGGAGCTGGCGATCGAGAACGCTATGCGGCGCTCCATGCACACGGTGGACTCGGCTTCTCTGGGCAAGGCGGAGCGCTACCGGCACGCTGCCGGGCGCTATATCGAGTTTTGCAAGAGCACGTTCCTAGCGAAAAGCGGCCTCGATGGTCTTACCATTGTGGTCGACTGCGCAAACGGGGCGGCCTACCAAATCGCCCCCGCGGTTTTCGCCGAGCTGGGCGCGCATGTAATACCAATTGCCGATGAACCTGACGGTTTTAATATCAACGACCAGTGCGGATCCACCTGTCCGGCGACCTTGCAAGAGGCCGTGCGTGCCAGGGGCGCGGACCTGGGCATCGCTCTGGATGGTGACGGTGACCGCGCCATACTGGTGGATCACACCGGGTCTTACGTAGACGGTGATCAGATTCTCTTTATCATCGGTATGGCGCGCCACGCGGGCGGGGTACTGCACGGCGGGATCGTGGGCACACTCATGAGCAACCTGGGGCTAGAGCGTGCATGTGCCGCAAGGAACATCCCGTTTAAACGCGCTCGCGTCGGTGACCGCCATGTGATGAGCGTGCTGCAGGCCGAGCAGTGGCAGCTCGGCGGGGAATCCTCGGGTCACGTTATCTGCCTCGACAAGAGCACGACGGGTGATGGTATCGTTACCGCCTTACAGGTGCTGGCGGTAATTGTGGACTCAGGCAAGACTCTGGCCGAGCTTGCACAGGGTATGCAGGTATTCCCGCAGACCATCGTCAATGTCCCTGCTCCGGGCGCCACAGCGGGTCAAAAGCGCGGCGCGCGGCAGGGCTTCGATGTGCACGAGTCACAGCGCGTGCTGCGCGCGATGCGCACGGTGGAAGCGAAGCTGGGCGATCAAGGGCGCGTCGTGCTGCGGGCATCGGGTACTGAGCCGGTAATCCGGGTGATGGTGGAAGGTGCCGATGCGAAGCTGGTCGAACGGCTCGCGCGAGACCTGGCCGACGCAGTCGAGTCCGCCGCCCGCGAAGCGGCTTAATTCGAGTCGCCTACCGGCGATGTTTATTTGTTAACGGGGTTTCGCCCCCGCACAACGATGGTGATGTCGCCTGCGGCGACAATATATTAGCCGGGTCTCGTCCCGGCAGACGACGAACTTTTTCGGTTCGCCTGACGGCGATTAGTAACTAACGGGGTTTTGCCCCCGTACGACGAGTTCCTTTACTTTGCTTGCCCAAAGAAAGGAACCGAAAGAAAAGGCACCCCAGACTCTGCGCCCCGCATGTAAACCCCACATGCGGGGTTCCCTCGTTCGGCGTTTGGCTCAGAAGGTTCGCCCAAGGGACATCCGTGTCCCTGGGGCGAACGTGGGGGATCCTTCCCCCGCCACTTCGTGCTTGCTCCTCGCCCGCACGCCTCGCTTCGGCTTGAGTAAGGGGGTTTAAAAGCAAGACCAATGCATCCTGATAGAGACTGGGTACTCGTCCGGGAGGACCCGGGTCTATGTTGGTGTTTTGTGCATGCGGGTCCGTGAAGACCGGGGTTGGGGTTTTGTGGGCACCTTTGGCCAAGCCGCTGGGTCGCCAAGGGCAGCAAGCCTCAGTACGTAGGGGTTAGTGTTTTTTTTATGCGCCCTGGTCAAGCCGAGGACCGAGCGCAGCCGAAGGACCGGCCCGAAGGGGTCGGGCAGGGACCCCGACGTTCGCCC
>FXBF010000103.1_pt1 | contig 24617 bp, 25 predicted proteins | sample 5335321 | NCBI WGS metagenome assembly FXBF01 (sample SAMEA103928391, study PRJEB20085) | sediment metagenome | isolation source: sediment
GCTGGGGAGTGCATGCGACGATCGCAAGCAGTCCGAGCAGTGGGAGGAGTCCGATTCGCAAAGCCCCGGGAAACGGAATCTCGATCGCTGCGCGATTGATCGCGAGCGAGCCACCGTGAGGCGGGTTCCGCTGCGATCCTTGAAGGTCAGCCATCAATGGATGATATACGAATTCCTCGACCAACTCTTGCTTCCTTGGCCTAGAATAGGGCATTCGAAGTGCTCCCAAAGAACTCAAGGAGTTGGACAGCGAAGAAGATGCACTTATTGGCCGGATTCACACCCCTCGCCAGCATGAAAGTTCCGGCCCGAGCCTCATGATCGTGATATCGGACCTTGTGGGCACTCTGACCACGAGCTCGCCAACTCTGGGTCTGGTCAGCTGGGTGCGCTACAATCAGAGCGCCTTTCGGGCGAATGCGTTCCTCGCTAAGGCGCTTCCCCGCTACTTTCTCGTAAAGCTCGGGCTCGTAGACCTAAGAGATTTTGGCGAGTGGTCGCTGATTGCCTCGCTGCCCCTGATCAAGGATCCGACACCGGAAAAGGTCCGTGATATGGCAGTATGGTCGGTCGAAAAGGTGCTGTGGCCGCATCGTCGCGAGGATGTCCTCGAGCGCCTCGCGCGCCACAAAGAGCAGGGCGCCGAGCTATACATTGCCAGCACCGCCTTCGAGCCCACACTCGAGGTGCTAGGAGAGCGGCTTGGTGCCAGTGCCATCGGATCCCAAATCGAAGTCGCGGATGGACGGTTGCAGCTTGTCTCCGATCTGATTACTGGTAGACGCAAGGGCGAGGAGGTCTTCAAGCGACTTGGGGTGGACCGAGTGGCCGCCGCCTACGGCGATACGTGGGCCGATATCCCGATCTTGGAACGCGCCGATCAGCCGGTGGCCGTATATCCGGACGCCAGGCTCCGGGCCGCGGCAGTCAGGCATGGCTGGGAGATCCTGGAGTAGCCGCACGTAAAATCAGGTATCCCCAACTTGTGATATATGAAGTCAAGAGATCGTCCGAGACGGAAGGTGTGGTTTCAGAGCTCTACAAATCGCGAGCATAGGAGAAAAGTTCAATGATTGAACTGCGAGAAAAAGGTAGCGATACGCCCCTGGGCGAGATCAGCGAAGACCAGCTTCAATTCCTGATCGATCAACTCGAAGAAGAAGACCTCGCAGATCGCGATTATGCGATCACGCCCATGCTGCTTCAAGCCTTCGAACTGGAAGGGGCGGACCCGGAGCTGGTGGCATTGCTCACCGCAGCATTGGGAGGCCGAGAGACAATCGAGATCGTCTGGACGCGTGAGACTTGATTCGCACAGCGGAGCGATTGGGAATCCGCCCAAGATCCTAGTTGCACTGCCGCTCACTGCGGCGTAGATTCGTGTCATGCCCCGCTGGCTCATAGCACTATTGATGATCGGCTTGTTTCTCCTGGGAGGCGTGTTTGGTTTCCTGCTTGGGGGAGATGCTCTGGCGGCGCCCGAACCTACGCCAACTCATACTGCGATCCCATCAGAAACCCCGACCGCAACTCACACCGACACACCGACGAGCACACCCACTCCCACTCCATCCAACACGCCGACTCTCACAGCTACTGCCACTATCACGAACACACCAACTCCTATCTACACACCTTCGATCACTCCTACGCCCTCTCGGACGCTCACTCCCAGTCTGACGCCCACTTTCGCGCCCATTGCGGCGAAGGTTCTGGTCCAGTCCAACTGTCGCTATGGACCCGGCGCGGCCTACCTGTACGAATGGGGCTTGTATCCCGATGTGCGGGTCGATATCGTGGGCCGCAATGATCTGGGAACATGGGCCTACGTCGAGCCGTGGACGTACTTCGATCGGTGTTGGGTGAAGTCCGAATTCCTTGATATCCGGGGCGATCTTCGGGATGCCCCACCGTACTACTCGCGTCTGCCGTTCGGTGAGCTTTACAACCCACCCGCCAACGTTCGGGCCAGCAGAGTCAGCGAAGACGAGGTCACGATCGCTTGGGACGCCGTCTGGATGACCACGGACGACGACCGCGGTTACCTGATCGAGGCCTGGCTGTGCCGGGACGGGCAGTTGATCTTTACGCCACTCCGCACGACGCAATGGGAGGAGACCACGATCATCGTTCAAGACGAGGCGGGTTGCCTGGAACCCTCAGGCGGTCGTTTATATACCGCCGAAAAGCACGGCTACACTCAGTGGGTTCTCATCCCCTGGCCGGCTCACGACCCGACCCCAACTCCGTAGTTCGTTACAATCCCAACATTACGACGAAATCGGATCCAGTCGGATGGTATTCGGTGGCGCCACGCGAGGATTTTGGCTCTCTAAATCGATCGCGTGTGCTCAAGCCGGTGGATGAAAAGCCCGTCTGGTCTATCGTCTGTTTCTTCATTCACAAAGATCATCGCGACGAGCGCATCGGCACGAAAATGCTTGAGGGCGCCGTTCAGTATGCCAGGGACCATGGTGCCGGGATCGTAGAGGCATATCCCTCCAAGCCGCGCAGCAAGCGGTTGGACCCCGCGTCAAGTTTCATGGGGATTCCCAAGGTGTTTGAACGGGCCGGCTTTGTGAAAGTAGCCGATCCTTCGGAGGCGAAGGCCATCATGCGCTGCTACATCCGGAGCTGATCATGCGCTACCATATCCCGAGCCGACCTTGCGCATAGCCATATAATCTGCATGGGGCCGCGCATCAATCGGAAAGCGCTCCTCGCACTCTTTTGTATCGGTTGAGGATTGGGGCCGAGCTAGTTTCTGCTCCGGGGTCGCCCGTATAGAAACCAATACGGCTCAGAGGGGAAGGCAGATTCGGGAACCTGCTCCCAAACGAAAGCGCCTGGCTGGAAGCCTTCCCTGAACCGGCCGTCTATGGCATCGAGCGAGGCTGTCAGGGTCTTAATCTCGGGCTGGTTTCCTGCAGCATCTAACAGGTCGACCGCCATAGCCCGGTTGCGAACTTCCTGAGGGTATGAACTACCGAGCCCGGGCCGGCCCTGCAGGTCGTCAAGATATCCCCTCCACAGATTCAGCCGGGAGCGCAGCTCGGCGGTCGCCTTCCGCTCCCACGCTACACGCCACCTGTCGCGCACGGCAGCCAGCTTGCTTTCTACGACTTGCAGGCGTGCCTGATCATGGGTCCTCAGTGTTGGCTCCAGCCACCTGATATTCAGTGAAATCAATCCAAGCGAGAGGCTCGAGCGCCCGCTCCGAGCCCAGATGATGTCCTTGGAAAGCAGGTAGCTCTCGATTTCCTCAGCGGCATCCTCGAGTGACTTCAGGCTGGATTCAGCGTCCCACATTGAGAGCGCTCAGCCGGTGTGTTTCTTGATCGTATCTAGGAGGGAGCCGCGCGTAACCGGCTTGGCCAGGAAGTCGTCGGCACCCAGGTCAAACCCTTCTTGTCGATCTTCGGGCATGGCCTTGGCAGTAAGAAACACAACCGGGGGATGGTTATCCATCTCTTCCTTGAGCGTACGCAGTACATCAAACCCAGACATGTCCGGCATCATGATGTCCAACAGGACGATATCGAAGCTGTCTTTACGGAGCATCTCTAGGCATTCAGCGCCACTTCCGGCGAGGTGGATCTCATAGCCTGCGGTCCGCAGAGTTAGATCGATGAGGTCCAGAGTGTCGCGCTCGTCATCGACAACCAGGACGCGTAGGGGATCAGTCATGAGATGGGTTGGAACCGAGCATCATGCACGGAAAGTGTATACAGATCCTCACACAGGCCAATCTACCTACCTTTATACTTTCGTTCCTCAGCGGCGCGGAATTTTACACTCGGGATGGCTGAACCGCAAAGCCGGCCTCCGCTCTCCGGCAAAAAGAAAAGCGCCCTGCCGAGGCGCCATCACGCATGATCCTGATCCCTGCTCGGCTAGACCAAGGTATGGACCGGATTCTCAATGTACTGGCGGAAGACCTGCAGCCAGCGCGCGACCTCTGCACCGTCAGTCACTCGGTGGTCTGCGGACAAGGTGACCTGCAGCCGCTTGCCGGGAACGACCTGCCCGTTCACTAAAACAGCCTCGTCCCGAACGCTCCCCACCGCCAGGATGGCGGCCTCTGGAGGGTTGATGATTGCGATGAAATGATCCACCTGGAACATGCCCAGGTTTGAAATAGTGAAAGTCGATCCCTCAATATCCCCCGGGCGAACCTTTCCATCCCGCGCACGAGCTACCAGATCACGGAGCTCAGAGGAGAGCTGGCGAATGGGCTTACTGTCCACGTCCTTGGCAACCACCGTCATCAAACCGTCATCTAGGGCCACCGCCACGCCGACATGGATATGGCCATGCCTTACGATCTCGCCACCGTCAAGAGAAGCGTTGAGATTCGGGAATTCTCGGAGCGCCATCGCAGAGGCCTTGACTAAGAAATCATTCACCGAGAATTTGCCATCCTCCGGCATTCGAGAGTTCAGCTGCCTGCGCAGATCCATCATTGGGGCCGCGTCCAAATCGGATGTCACATAGAAGTGGGGCAGCTGCTGTTTGGCAGCCGTCATGCGCCGCCCGATCGTTTCCCGCAGCCTGGAGAGCGGAACACGGACCGTTTCGGCTGGCGCAGCCGCGGGTTGGAAAGGTGTGATCGCGGGAGCCGCAGCCGGAAGGGCGGCCTCCACGTCCCGCTTTACGATTCGGCCCTGCGGGCCACTCCCAGAAAGGCTGCCAAGCTCGATCCCTCTCTCCTCCGCCAGGCGACGTGCGACAGGCGATGCTCTCACGCCCGCGGGCAATCGACCATCACCATTCGAAGCGGGCTCAGCAACAGCGATCGGGCTAGGAGTCGCTGCTTCAGCTAATGCAGTACCTTCGGCTTCCTTCTCCACCTCAACCGTTTCAATATCAAACTCCTCACCCTGCTCGCCAATCACAGTGATCGGAGCACCGATAGGCACGCTAGTATTCTCAGTTACCAAGTGTTTCAGCACCACGCCGCCGGCCTCGGCCTCGACTTCCACGGTAGCTTTGTCGGTCTCAATCTCAGCGAGGACTTCGCCCTTTTCGACCGCTTCGCCTTCCGCCTTGACCCAACGCACGAGCAGGCCCTCCGCCATGTCGAACCCTAGCTTGGGCATGCTGACTACCGTAGCCACTAGAGCACCTCTTGGACGGCCTTCACGATGTCTCCAACTTGAGGCAGCGCCATCTGCTCCAGCTCACGATTGTAAGGAAGGGGAACCTCGACCTGCGCCACGCGTTTCACCGGGGCATCGAAATAGTCGAAAGCCTGCTCATAAAGCCGGCTGGCGACCTCGGCCCCCACGCCATAGGAGCGCCATCCTTCTTCGACGATAACCGCACGGTTCGTGCGCTTCACAGACTCGATAGCGGGTCCCAAATCCAGGGGTCGTAGACAGCGAAGGTCGATGATCTGCGCCTCGATGCCGTCTGCAGCAAGCTGGTCTGCGGCCTGAAGCGAAAGCTGGAGACCCTTGGAGTAGGTAACGATTGTGACATCTGTACCTTCGCGCTGCACCTTGGAGACCCCGATCGGCTCCACATAGTCGCCTTCCGGTACCTCACCCTTGGTTTGGTACATCGTCGCGTGCTCAATAAACATCACGGGATCTTCCGTCCGAATGGCGGCCTTGAGCAGTCCCTTTGCGTCGTAAGGGGTGGCAGGAGCGATGACCTTCATGCCTGGAAAGTGTGCAAACACCGCATCCGGGGTCTGAGAGTGAGTGGAACCGAGCTGGCGCCCTCCGCCCCCAACTGCGCGGATGACGATCGGGACGGTAAATTGCCCGCCGAACATGGCTCGCAACTTGGCTGAACCATTCACAATCTGGTCCATGGCCAGGAATGCGAAGTTAATGGTCATCAGTTCCGCCACCGGCCTCAGCCCGGCCATCGCAGCCCCATTGGCCGCGCCGACGATTACGCCCTCGGCAATGGGTGTGTCCCGTACACGCTCGGCTCCGAAGTGATCGTAAAAGCCGCGGGTGACGGCATAGGTGCCGCCCCACAATCCAACTTCCTCACCCATGACAAAGACGCGCTCGTCGCGCTCCATCTCTTCCCAGAGGGCTTGCGAGATCGCCTCCCGCATCGTTATTTCGGCCATTTACTCTTCCGTGTAGATATCCTCGAACAGGGCTTCGGGGGGCGGATCCGGACTGGATTCCGCAAACTCGACCGCCTCTTCGACTTCGCGATCCACAAGCTGCTCTTCCTGCTTAAGTTCGTCGGTGGAGAAGATGCCGGTGTCGACCAGGTGAGTGCGGAAAATGCCGATCGGATCGTCCTCGCGCCACTGATCGACTTCCTCGCGATCCCGGTAGCGCTCAGGATCGCCCATGGAGTGTCCTTGATAGCGGTAAGTTACCACCTCCAGGAAGTAGGGAGTGCCGTTCTTGCGCACATAGCCAAGTGCATCTTCGGCCGCTTCGCGAACTTCGAGTACGTTCATTCCGTTGATCCTGGAATTGGGCATCTGATAGCCTTCAGCCTTTTGGCGCATCTCCTCAACCGCCGAGGCACGTTTGACGGCGGTTCCCATCCCATACTGGTTATTTTCGCAGACCCAGAGCACGGGCAGATCCCACACCATCGACAGATTCAGGGCTTCATGGAAGTACCCGATATTGGTCGCGCCATCGCCAAACATACAGATCGTGACGCCCGAGTCCCCTCTGTATTTGTCCGCCATAGCCATGCCGGCTGCGAGCGGCAAATGCGCACCAACGATCGCATGCCCACCCCAGAAGTTGAGGTCCACATCTGCCAGGTGCATCGAGCCGCCCCTGCCCTTGGCAGAGCCGGTGGCCTTGCCAAGCAGCTCGGCCACAATGTATTTGGCCTCGATCCCAGAGGCAATCGCTACGCCGTGGTCCCGATAGGCGGTAATGACACGGTCTTCTGGCCGACGAACCGAGAGCAGGCCGCTGGCAACCGCCTCCTGGCCAATATATAGGTGGAGGAAGCCACCGATCTTCCCGTGTTGGTAGAGGCGGGCGGATTCTTCCTCCAGGCGCCGGATCAGAACCATTTCATGGTAGAGACGCAGCATTTCCTTTTCGTCCAGGGCCTTTATCGCTACATCTGCTTCAGCCATGATGAAACTCCACGCTAGGGCGAACACCCGCAATCTCAGCAGGTTGCGGGGGGTAACGATGTGCCCCGGAGGACCGGGGCCGGCGAGATTATATCAGAGGGCCTATGGCTGTGTCTCTTGCCCGATGGCACGCAGGTCATACTCTGCGAGGGTTGCATCCATTCCTACCGGGATGGGGAGGTCCAGTACGAATACGGCGGTGCTATCCGGTTCCAGGGACTTGGCCGTAGACCAGCCCGCGGTCACCAGCTCGCCGAGCGAGGATCGAATCTCCGCGTAGACCCTGGCTGCCTCCACCTTAGCCTGCGTGGGGTTGCGCATGGTGCCGCGAATGAAGATTGCGGATCCCACAGAATGAAATGCGGAGACATCGACTGGCAGGAAGACCGGTGTCTTCGTATGGTCGGCAAGCGACTCTTCCACCCGCGTATCTACACGGATCGCGCTAGCCTCGCGCGCATCAAACCGCAGATTGACACCGGGAAAGCCAAATGCCGTGAAGGGGAGCTGTTCTCCGGCCCGCAGTGGGCGCGGAATCTCGATCTCCCACAGCCCGATGAGCCGATTTCCATCCAACAGGCTGACCAGCACGGAACCCATGACGGCAGTCGTACCTGAATTGGCCAGCGTGCCGACGACAAAGGGCGCACCTTGCGCGGTGAGTTGAAGCTGCGGATCCCCGCGGATTTCCAACGCGCCCGCACTTGGAGCCTCGGTAATCACTCCGTCATGATATGGAGTCCACCGGACGGCACCCGGGTTCTCTGGCGCCAGCGCCAGGAACGGGGCCGTTTCCCCCGGGGCGAGCCGATTGGGTCCAAATTCCATCGCCGCCACCAGCTTCTCACTGCCGTCCGGACCCTGCCCTAGAAAGCTGAGCGAATCCAACGAAACAGGGCTGCGCCCGGGATTGGTGACGGATCCCAATACGGCAAGCTCACCGCTCCCGGTGATGAAGAACTCCTCCAGCTCAGAGATCAATTCGGCCCGCCGAGGGCCGGCAGGCGGACCGTCAGCGGGCTCGAAGGCCAGCGGTTCGACACGCGCCTCAGCAGGAGCAGTTGCAGCCTGGAGAGTCACGGAGAATGGACTGGCTTCGCCAGGAAGCAGGTTCGACATCAGCGCGTTCGTCGAGGATTCTGCGATCGTTTTTCCCGCGGTGTCCATTAGGCCCACACTAAGTTCGACCCGGCCGAAAGTGACTTGGCCCTGATTCTCGATAAGGCCGACGACGCGCCATTCGCCGGGAACGGATCCCGGAGACAGAAGGTACGAAGTTACTCGGATGGGCGGGATCGGAGTGGGGGGTAGAGGTGTCGACGGGGAACCAGAGGTCGCCGTGGGCGTGAAGGCTACCGTCTGGCAGGCGGCGGATGCGACACCCAAAAGCATCAAAAGGCAAGATCGGATGAGATTCGGTCGGGTCACTGAGCTCTCGACGGGAGCGGGCTAATCGGAGAAGGCTTCTTCGAAGTTCTGATCGAACTCGAATTCGTCTGCCTCACCGAAGCCCTCACCCTCGCCAACCTTGCATAGGGCATAGGCGCCCTGCACGAGACAGCCTTCCAGTAAGTCGGAGCTCATGCCTGCCAGAAGTGAGACAAGCCGCTCCTCGTCTTCGGCCAGGAGCGCGAGCGTGGTGTACTCGTCGTTACGAGTAACGCCCACGACTCCTATGCCTGCGGGGTTGAGCGTCCCGAATCCAGGTACGTGAAGCAGCCCATCCGGGTCGTCAGAGGGGAGCGTGATCTCCAGAGGAGCAAGGTAGTCTTCGAGATCGGGGTCCGGTTCAAACAGGCCGAGAACAAGTCGATCTCCATCCAGCGGGGGGTCCTCAGGAAAGATCAACTCGATCCCCGCCGCGCGAAAGGTGCTCTTTACGGCTTGCAACGCGGCTAATGTCTCTGCCTGCAAAGCGAAATCGCCGCTTTGAACCAATGCCACCGGCCCGGTGAAGACGAACGGCAGATCCTCAAGCGCCACCTCACGATCACCTGCAATCAGGTAGACAGCAAGATTCTCAATGAACTGACGATTGTCCGTCACATTATCGTACGGCGGCTGGAGGAAGGTCAAATCCCCGAGAGCCAGGGCACCCTTGTTGGGGCTTAAGGCGGCGACCGAGAGCCCGCCTCCGGTATCGGTGGTCGAAGAAAACACGGTTTCACCGCCTAACACCAGCGGGGTACCGGCCTCCGTGTAAACCGAACGAGCCGCGTACATTGTCAGAGTGGCGAGGTCTTTGGTCAACGGGCTCTCGTTGAAGGTCTCGAAAAACACGTTCCGGAAATTACCCTCATTCTCCACAAGGTCGTAGAGGTAGTCGTTTGAGAAGGCGAGATCCAGCGGCTCCAGCAACTGGTTTGCAGCCGCCACATCGCCTCCTTTGCCGTTATCAGTAGGGCCGAAAAGCTCCGGATCGGAGCTGGATCGCGTGGGATCCAGGATCACCAGCAGACGACCGTCCCGCTCGACGAAGCGTCTGACGGACTCAACCTCGGAGGCGGTGAAGGGATCGAAGGGCGCCACCACGACATATGCGCTCACATACTTCAGACGTCCCTCCAAACCGAGCCCATCGAATTTGGCATTCGAATCCAGGACCTGGACCGCAGCACCCCGCGCTGAAAGCGCACGGGTCAACGTCTCAAGTTCCGATATATCAAATCGATTGGAGTGAGCAGTGTCAATTAAGACCACACTGGACATGGGCGCAGGCCGTTCCTCTGGAAGGGAGCGCGCTTTTCCAACCGGTGGCTGCGGGATATCGATCTCCGAAAAGGCCGGCAAGGCAATCTCATCCGGCGGCTGATAAGAACCCCGGTAGAACCAGAGCGCACGGCCAACGATCGGAATCAGCAATAGGCCCATTCCGACCAGGATCAGGATGGCCCCGCGTTTCATGGAGCGGCCCCCTCGGAAGGAGGAACCCAGAGCAGGTACAGTCCCGACTGCCGGGGATAGGGGGTCAGTGCGCCCTCCGCGGTCTCCATGAAGAAGGGGAAGAATAACTCGGAGGACAAGCCTGCCGGCTCACGTAGATTCTCGACCTTGTAATTTGCGATTTGCGCCATCTCTGCCGCGTGTTGGATGGCCTGGCTGACCGAACCCAACTCGTCCACCAGTCCCAGCCGCATCGCCTCCCCGCCCAGCCAGATCTCGCCGCGAAGCAGGGTTTCCGGACCGATCCTAAGCGCATCTCCCCTTCCGAGGCTCACTGCCTGGTAAAACGCCTGCTTGATGGCCTCCATTCGGCGGAGCTGCGCGTCGCGCGCCGATCCAAACAGCTTGTAAGGGCCGGTGGACACGATATCTTCGAAGACGCTAGGAGCCGGCGGAAGCTGGGAGAGCACGCCCACATTGCCGATGGGCGACGAAGGACCGGCGAAGATGTAGTCGGTGCCAACCGAGAGGTAGTACGCGCCGCTGGCGGCCACTCCCTGCGCCATCGTCACCACCGGCTTCTTCTCCCTTAGTTTGGCGAGCTCCAGGTAGACCGCCTCCGTGTCTATAACCGTGCCGCCCGGGCTGTCGATGACCAGCACTACGGCTCGGATCTCAGGCTGATCCCTGGCGTACTGAATCTGCGCGATCATCTCGGCCGATGAAAAGGCCTGAATGGCATCGCGTAGGTAGATCAGACCCACTACGGGGCGGGGGATCATGGCCGCGATCGCAATTCCCAACACCAACGGAATGAGCAGCAGGAGCAGCAGGGAACGTCTTCGAGGTCGCCCGTTCGCCTCTGAGGGGGTTTTGGGAAGTTCAGACATAAGGTTTGAAGTCCGACTGCGGCGCTCGGATCATCCGCGAGGCGGGCAATCGTACATCGATTCGAATCCGCGGGCTATCGACCCTCTCCCGCGCTTGTCGCGCATAGCCGAAAATGGCAAGTCCGAGAGCAGGATACGAGTCAATGAGGGAGCGCAGCCGTCAGCTGGGTGAAGGGTGTTCGAGCCATCGGCCGAGTGCAAGGTGAGAGGAGCGGCCGGCAGGAGGTTTCCACCGCACGCGGAAGGGAGGCATCGAGTTGGGCCGCTAGTAAAGAGGAAGGCTTGAGTCTACTTCACGTGCCCAGGCGTTGATGCCCCCGCGCAGGTTCTTTTGTTTACGAAATCCAGCGCCGGCCAGAAGCTCTACCGCTCGAGCGGCCCGCGCGCCTGACTTGCAGAAGATCACCATCTCGTCCGCGCTGTCGAGCTCATGCAAGCGCGCCGCGAGCTCGCCTAGCGGAAAGAGCTCAGCTCCTTCAATGCTCGAGATCTCGAGTTCGTGTGGCTCACGTACGTCGATCAAGCGTACGCGTTCGCCTTGCTCCAGGCGCTGCGCGAGCTCCGTCGGTTCGATCTCCCACTCGCTGGATAGCAAATCTTCCTCCCGGTCGTGGCCCGGCACGCCGCAAAAGGCCTCGTAGTCAATCAACTCGGTAACTTCCGCGTTCTCCGAGCAGACGCGGCAGTTCGGGTTTTTTTTGAGCCGCAGCTCTTCGAAGCTCATTTCCAGGGCATCGAAAAGGAGCAGCTTACCGATCATGGGCTCCCCGATATCCAGCAGCAGCTTGAGGGTTTCGGTGGCCTGGAGTGCTCCGATGGTTCCAGGCAGCACGCCGAAGACGCCGCCCTCTGCACACGAGGGCACAAGGCCCGGCGGTGGGGGTTCGGGGAACAGGCACCGGTAGCACGGGCCACGCTCGGCCCAGAAGACGCTGAGCTGTCCCTCGAAGCGAAAGATTGAGCCATACACGTTGGGCTTGCCGGTAAGCACGGACAGATCGTTTACCAGGTAGCGCGTGGGGAAGTTGTCCGTCCCATCGACGATGACTGTGTATGGCTCGGCGATTCGGAACGCATTCTCGGATGTGAAGGGTTCATCGTAGATATCGACCTGCACTTCGGGATTGATGTCGAGAATTCGTGCCCGGGCCGAATGCACCTTTCGCTCTCCCACTGTGGACGTTCCATGGATGATCTGGCGCTGCAAGTTGGTGAAGTCGACCACGTCATAATCCACCAATCCGATCCTGCCCACCCCCGCCGCCGCAAGATACATCGCGACGGGAGATCCGAGGCCGCCGGTGCCTACGATCAATACAGAAGAGCCTTTGAGCTTGGATTGGCCTTCGAGTCCGACCTCCGGCATCAACAGATGGCGCGAGTAGCGAAGAATCTCTTTGTGGCTGAGTTCAGCCCCGTTGGAAGACGTTGGCATAGGTTCCATCCTTCGATCTACGCAATAGCTAACTCAAGGAATCGATTGTACTGGGCTTCCCTTGCAGGGGAGAAATTTCCCCGATCGCGTTTAGCTGATCGATGAGCCTCGGCGCGCGGGTCACACCGTGGTTAACCCCTCTGGGTCGACCCCCCGCGTCGATGACGAAAGTCGTTGGAAGGGAAAGCACACCCCACGCATCGGTGAGATCCGGGTGCTCGAGGGCCTGCACCTTGATAATCTGAAGCCGATCTCCGTATTGAGCGGCAACTTGTTCCAGCGCGGGATCCTGGACCGTTTGGCAGGGCGCGCATCCAGGATCGGTAAAGTACAAGATCGCTGGCTTGCCCCGCGCGTATCCTTCTAGGTTCAAACCCGCGCGCGTTAGCCTGCGCATGACGAACCAGCCGTACAGCCGGTACGCGAGGCACCCGAGCAAGATAAGGGCGAGCGCGACTAGGAGGCGTTCAAGCATCGTTCAATGAACCGCGTACTTCAATCACACGATCGCGGCTTGCTAGCAGCCCGGTGACGGAACGATCCAAGGGATCCATCGGATTTCGCGACCTCAATCCGGATGACCCGGCCGCCGACCAGGGAATATGCCCGGTGGTGGGGCCTTTACAAAGCCAGGAAGACCGATGCGGTTGAACCAGTAATAGACCGCGCACCCCAGGCAGAAGCCTCCAAAGAGATTGAGCGCACTTAGGCCGATCACGATCCAGGTCAGCGCCCAGCCGGCAATCGGGAGGCCTGCCAGAAAGGCCAGGGTGCCGCCGGCGAGGAAAATACCTCCGATGCCAAGCGAGAAACGATGCGGCTCGGGATTGTCTGGGATCAGATCGGGCGAGATCCAGCCTGCTCGCCGCAGCGCCCGATAGACGAATACATAATCCGGTCGACTGCGTGCGGTTCCGATCAGCATCAGGAGGCTGGCGATCGCCACCAGCCAGGGCGCATCCACGACGAACGCTGCCAGAAGCAGACCCAGGCGAACCGCCATGCTGGTCTGCATCGCGCTGTGGTCGAGGGCCTTCAAAGATCCAGATAGCCCGCCAGCGATACTCGGCAGGATCATGAGCGTGTCACCATCGTGGATCTCGGTCTGCTCTCCATCCAGGGCTCGTACATCTTGATCGTTGACAAATAGATTAACGTAGGGTCTCAGGTCCCCTTCATCGTTATACAGGTGTGGAGCAATTGAAGGGAATTGCGCAGTCAACTCCTGTAGGGCCTCCCCAACGGTGCTTGCCTCGACCTTGAGCTGCGATTGTCCTTCAGTGTATGCACGCAGCGGAGTGGGAACCCGAATTTGGCTCATCCGTCACCGTCCTCAATCTCTAAAACTTCCTCGACCATGCGCGTATGGTCTTCCAGCATTCGCCAGGCGCGCGATTCAGATGCCCCACTTTGTTCGACGCGGGTGATCAAATAGACGTACCAGGGCACTGCCCAGTCCAGGTCGTATTGGGAGGGGGCAGGCGGATGATCCGGATGGGAGTGAAAGATTCCGATCACCTCGAGTCCGAGCTGCTCGGCAAGCTCCTCTGCCTGAAGCATTTCCCGTGGATCGAGCAAATAACGCCGGTTCCGTTCTCCGGAATTGAAGTGATTTGGCATCGGCAGTACCCGCCTTGCCGCGCGATGCTCGCCCTCAATCGAACCCAGGATGAGGCCGGCGCCCTCCTCAGGATAGAGCTTTTCACCGTGGCCGCGGATTTCATCCATGACCGGGCTAGGAATCGTGAGCTTCATGGTTCGGTCCAGAATGGCAGGTCAAGGTATTTCAGACCGGAGTCGGCAAATATCGTCACGATCACCCCTGAATCCATCCGTTCCGCGAGTGCCAGAGCGGCGACCGCCGCGGCCGCGCTGGACGGGCCAACTAACAAACCCTCCTCACGTGCCAGGCGCCGCGCCATGGCATATGCCTCTTCCGTTTTGACTTCGAGGGTTTCATCTGGCACGCGCGGATCGAAGATCTCTGGCACTTCGCTGGAAGTAAGATTCTTCAATCCCTCTAACCCATGCAGTGGACCCTCAGGCTGGAACGCAACGATCTTGACGCCGGGAGCGGCTTCCCTCAAATACCGGCCGGTCCCGACGACGGTTCCTGTCGTCCCCAGCCCCGCCACGAAGTGGGTTACTCGGCCATCCGTGTCTCTAAGTATTTCCGGACCAGTCGTTTCGAAATGCGCGCGCCAGTTGGCCGGATTTGAATATTGATCCGCGTAGTAGTACCGGTCCGGGTGCTCGGCGGCAACTGCAGCCGCAACATGACGCGCCCCATCCGATCCTTCAAGCGGATCGGTCAGAGTGAGCTGCGTTCCGAGCGCGTTCAGGATCCCCTTCCGCGCTTTGTTGGCGTTAGCTGGCAGTGTCAGATGCACCGTCACACCGAGGGAGGCCGCGAGCGTGGCATACGCGATTCCCATGTTTCCGGAGGTCGAGTCAAGCAAACTTCGCCCATTGCTAAGTTCACCGGACCGAAGCGCCGCGCGCAGGATGGCGGCCGCCGGACGATCCTTGATCGAGCCGCTGGGGTTCTGCCACTCGGCCTTGGCATAGATCTCGACCGCCCCAGAGTGCAGCTGCCGCAGGGGAATGATGGGAGTGTTCCCCACAGTCCTCAGAAGCCCTTCCCGCTCGATAATCTGTTGTGTTGAACTGCTCATTTCATGTACTGGCCCTGCAAAAGCAAACGGCTCGCTCCCCGTCTGGGCGATGGATACAAGATCTCATCGCGGGGGCGAGCCGGCAAATCTCCGCTTGAGGCAGCTAATTAAGCTAGCTGGCTCTTATTCAATCTCAGGCGGGACGCCTATTGCCCCCGCCTCCTACAAATGCAATGGATCATCACGAATTTATCAGAAGAATACGACAAATATTATATCCCTGCGAGCAGAGTTGTCAACGCTCAATTTCGAACTGCCGTATGCAATTCGAGAGTGGGCTGTTTTTCGACGGCTCCAAATAATCGAATCTGTATAGTTCTCATTCGAACCTGAAAAATGGAGTCCCACCTTCGGTCGATCTCCGTCCATCTCGCCCGGGAGAACCACGCAGCAGCTCGACCGTAGGGAGAGGACATCCCTCAGGATGTCGGCATTGGTGCTTTACGGATCTCGATGCTCTACTCGGATTGGCGCGCCTGCTTTCTCCCGGCCTGGAAATCTGAGGACTCCAGAGCGCTTCGCAGGTCCCCCATAAAAGCCGCCACCGCCCGAGGCCAATCCTCTGACCCCTCGACCGCGTCGATCAGGGCCGAGCCGACAATCACGCCGTCTGCCAGGGAGCCGACCGCCTTTGCCTGTGAGGGGGTCGAGACGCCAAATCCAACCGCCAGCGGCACGCGAGTCTGATTGCCCACGCGCTCGACAAATCCCTCCAAATCAGGCGACAGGGCCGAACGGGCCCCGGTGATGCCGGTGAGCGATACCAAGTACACGAAACCGGCGGCGCGCTTGACAACCGCGGTCACTCTCTCCGGGGTGGATGTCGGGGCCAGCATGAAGATCAGGGCCCGCTGGTGCGCCCGGCAGGCAGCTTCCATCGCCACGGCCTCCTCCGGAGGAAGATCCGGCACAATGAAGCCGTCCGCGCCGGCTCCGGCGGCTTCGGCAACGAAGCGCTCGACGCCGAAGGCCAGGATGGGGTTGATGTAACCCATCAGGATCAACGGCTGAGACACGCTGCGCGACCGCAATTCTGCCGTGAGCTCTATGCAGCGGGCCACCGTTGTTCCCTGCTGCAAGGCGATCTGTGTGGAGTGTTGAATCGTCGGCCCATCGGCGAGCGGATCGGAAAACGGCATTCCAAGTTCGATCAGGTCGGCACCCGAATCAGCGATGGACTCGATGACCTGGAGTGAGGACTCAGGATCGGGGAATCCCAATGTGAAGTAAGGCATCAACGCGGCCCTGCCGGCGTCGCGAGTCGACTGGAAAGCGGATGAGACATGTTTCAAACCGTTCATGAGCTTGCCTCGGCAGCTTCCTGCGCCGCGAGCTCCTGGCCTATACCGAGCGCACCTGTCACGGTGTCTAGATCTTTATCGCCGCGGCCGCTGAGATTGACGAGCAGGATCTGGTCTGACTCCAAGTCGGGAGCTCGCCGAACCGCCTCCGCCACGGCGTGAGCCGACTCCAGAGCGGGAAGGATGCCTTCCATTCGTGATAAGAGCTGGAAAGCCTCCAGCGCTTGATCGTCCGTCACCGAGGTGTAGGTGGCGCGGCCCAATTGGCGGAGAAGGGCATGCTCAGGACCTACCGCCGGATAATCCAGGCCGGCTGCAATGGAATGCGTGCCGGCAATCTGCCCGTCTGAATCCTGAAGGACGTAAGTATAGGTGCCGTGAAGCACTCCCGGCCGTCCCATGGTTGGGTCCGCGAAGCGCGCGGCGTGTTTTCCGGAACTTATTCCTTCTCCACCAGCCTCTACCCCGACAAATTCGACTTGTTCATCCTCGCGGAAGGCGTGGAAAAGCCCGATGGCATTCGATCCGCCGCCAACACATGCGATACATTGATCCGGGAGCCTTCCGGCCTGGGCGATGATTTGCTCACGCGCCTCCCGGCCAATCACGCTCTGGAACTCTCGCACGATGGTGGGGTAGGGGTGCGGACCCAGGGCAGATCCAAGTAGGTAATGCGTGTCCCGGACGTTAGTCACCCAATCGCGGATAGCCTCGTTGATGGCGTCCTTCAGGGTCTGGCTTCCGGTCGCAACTGGGCGCACCTCCGCGCCTAGCAGGCGCATTCGCGACACGTTGGGGGCCTGACGCGCGATATCCACCGTACCCATGTAAACCACACATTCCAGGTCCAACAATGCGCAGGCGGTGGCTGCCGCCACACCGTGTTGCCCTGCACCGGTTTCTGCCACGATGCGGCGCTTGCCCAAGCGACGCGCAAGCAGCGCCTGCCCCAGAGTGTTATTGATCTTGTGTGCCCCCGAGTGAGCCAGGTCTTCGCGTTTCAAATAGATCTGGGCGCCGGAGAATCTTGCGGTCAGACGGCGGGCGTGGCTGATTGGGGTCGGGCGTCCCGCGTAGGTGATGAGCAGGTGCTCGAGCTCCGCCTGGAAATCAGCGTCCACGCGCAGCTCCGAATAGGCCGCTTCCAATTCAGCCAGGGCAGGCATAAGCGTCTCAGGCACGTACTGACCGCCGAAGTCCCCGAACTTAGACTGCAGGGGGCCGGGCATCACTGGCTCGTCTCGCGTTCGAAATTCCGCACGGCTCGCACAAAGGCCTCCAGCTTGTGTCGATCCTTTTTGCCGGGACGAGATTCAACGCCGGAAGCGACATCCGCGCCCCAGGGCCTGACCATCGCGACCGCGGCACTAACGTTATCCGGTGTGAGCCCGCCGGCGAGCAGTATCGGCGTGTCAGCCGCGATGCTTCCTACCAGACTCCAGTCGCCCACCTCGCCGGTTCCACCGTATTGTCCAGGCCGGTAAGCGTCCACCAGCAGGGCCGGACCGGATCCGTGAGGGATGTGCGCGTAGCGGCGAACGGCCGCATCAGCCTGGGCAGCCGTCTGCGGACGAATGGCCTTGAACGCCCGGCCCTCCAACTCTTCCAGGATCGCAGGGGGTTCGTCGCCATGGAGCTGAGCCAGGTCGAGGCCGCACTTTTGTAGGATTCTGGCGATGTCCGAGGCCGGTTCATTTACGAAGACGCCGACCGTGAGTGCGGTTACGTGCTGCTTCCTCAAAGCTGCGGTTATCTGTTCACAGCGACCAGGCTCAATGTACCGCGGGCTGTCCGGATAGAAGTTGAACCCCAGCATATCGGTACCGGCCTCGACCGCGGCAAACGCGTCTTCAAGGTTGGTCAGGCCGCAGATCTTGACCTTCATAGTTTGTTATCCCCAATGTGTGGTACGGAATTTACCCCAAACTGAATACGGGCCTCCGCCGAGAGTTGGACATGAGATCTCGAATTCAAGCCGCGTGCCGAATCTAGCGGCCCTCCGTGGGCGCACGCCTCGCCTTCTTGTTGAGCCCCGCTAGCTCACGCACTTTGACCGCTACGTCAGTGGCAGTCACGAGCGCTTCACCTATCAAGACGGCATCAACACCCAGACCAGCCAGATGGGCCACGTCGGCCGAAGTTTGGATGCCGCTCTCCGAGACGAGGCAAATCTCGGACGAAATCTGCGCTCGCAGATCCCGAGTGGTTGCTAAGTCAACACTGAAGTCCGTCAGATCACGGTTGTTGATCCCAATCAGGTTTGGTGCGCAGCTCAAGGCGGTATGGATGTCTTCTGAGGAGTGCACCTCCACCAGTGCGGCCATCCCCAATTCATGGGAAATGCGATGCAATTCATTCAGCAAGCTTGCGGGCAGGGCCGCGGCAATGAGCAGCACGGCGGCCGCGCCGGCGGCGCGCGATTCGTAAAGCTGATAGGAGTCAATAATGAAATCTTTACGCAGAAGAGGAAGAGCCGGGAATCGTGCGGCGATCTTTCGCAGGTGATCAAGGTGGCCCTTGAAGTAGCGCTCATCGGTCAGTACGCTTACCGCAGCGGCGCCGTTCCTTTTATATGTCTCCGCCAGCTTCAGCGGATCACCATCCTCAGCAAGCGGACCACGCGAGGGAGAGGCAAATTTGACCTCGGCGATCAGAGCCGGTGGTGTCGGGGCCTCGAGCAGCGCGGCCACGAAGTCTTCAGATGCGGGTGCTTCCTGCGCCTGGGCCCGTACTTGCGCCAGCGGCACGGTTTGTCTCTGTCGGGCGACTTCGCTCCGCTTGTGCGCGAATATCTCGTCCAGGTGGCTCACAGGGCAGCCTGCTTCTTGTCAAGGCGTTGGCTCAATGCCACCAGCTGCTCAAGAGTTTCCAGCGCCGCGCCATCGTCCAGCGAGGCCTTCGCCCGGTTCAGGGCCTGCTCGAGGTCGCCGTCGTCAGTGGCCAGTGCGGCCGCGGCGTTGAGCAGCACGACCTCCCGGCGGGGGCTCTGATCCTCGCCGGCCAACAGGGCACGCAACATGCTGGCGTTGCGTGCGGAATCACCCCCGCGTAGGTCTTCGAGCGAGGCGGGCCGCAGGCCGAGACCGGCCGGATCCAGTTCGAATGTGGTCACGCGTCCCTGCCGCAGGTGGCTCACTCGGTTCGGTCCGCCGGTGCTCAGTTCATCCAGGCCGCCATGACCGTGGACGACGAAAGCGGCCTGCCCGCCCAGGGCTCCGAGAACTTCCGCCAGCGGTTGGGTGAGGGCCGGGTCGTAGACGCCGATCAATTGGTGGGTGGCGCCGGCCGGGTTTGTGAGCGGTCCCAGCACATTGAAGATCGTCCGTTGTCCTAGTTCGCGCCGGGGTCCGATCGCGTGTTTCATGGCGGGGTGGTACCTGGGCGCGAAGAAAAATCCGAATCCGACCTCGTCGATACAAGTTGCCACCTCTTCCGGGCCCAGGTCAATTTCTACGCCCAGTGCCTCCAGTACATCCGCGCTTCCGCATTGAGAGGAGGCCGCGCGGTTGCCGTGTTTGGCCACTTTGAACCCACATCCGGCGATCACAAAGGCCGCCGCGGTGGAGATGTTGAAAGTGTGGGAGCCGTCGCCGCCGGTGCCCGCCGTATCCAGCAGCCTCTCGCCCTCCGCGACCAATGGAACGAAGCTGGCGTTGGAACGCATGGCTCGCGCGCTGCCGGTGATCTCATCAACCGTTTCTCCCTTGATTCGCAGGGCGACCAGGTAACCACCAATTTGGGCCGGTGTCGCCTCTCCGTGCATGATGAGTCCCATGGCGGACTCGGCTTCTGCGGCCGTGAGATCTTCGCCCGCCAGCAATTTGGCAATATGTGGCTTGAGCATTAACTCTCCGCCGCGAATGTTGCTTGTCTACGCATCCGCCGGATGAGCGCCCGCTGGCAGCAGGCTTCCCGCTTGCCCGTCGCCCAAGAAGTTCTGAAGTAGCTGCTTTCCGTGGGCGGTGAGGAAGGACTCGGGATGGAATTGGACGCCCACAATCGGTTGGGTGCGGTGGCGCAGACCCATGATTTCGCCCTGGTGAGTGAACGCGGTCCGAGTCAATACCTGGGGCAGCGGATCGGCGACGATCAAGGAATGGTAACGGGTGGCCTCAAACGGGTCAGGCAGGCCGTGGAATATTCCCTGCTGGTCATGATAGATGCGGGAGGTCTTGCCATGCATGAGTCTCGAGGCACGGACGACCTGTCCGCCGAATGCCTCACCGATGCACTGATGTCCAAGGCACACGCCCAGGATCGGGCAGCGCGGCCCGAGCCGGCGGATCACCTCTAGAGAGATCCCGGCGTTGACCGGGCGTCCCGGCCCGGGCGAGATCACGACATGGCTCGGGCCTAGCAAGTCTAAATCTTTCGCCGTGACGGCGTCGTTGCGGAAGACCCGCACTTCGGCGCCCAACTCGCCCAGGTACTGGACCAGGTTGTAGGTAAAGGAGTCATAGTTGTCGATAACAGCGATCATGGCCGCGCCTCCTTCTCGGCCCTATCCACTGCTTCAACCAGGGCGCGGGCCTTATTGGCCGTCTCTTGATATTCTCGCTCAGGGTCGGAATCGGCCACAATGCCGGCGCCGGCCTGTACGCTCACCGTCTGGCCGCGCATGACCAGCGTGCGGATGGTGATGCAGGTATCGAGCGATCCATCGTAGGAGAAGTAGCCGACGGCTCCCGCGTACGGTCCTCGGGCCTCGCCCTCCAGCTCGGCGATGAGCTCCATAGCTCGGATTTTCGGTGCGCCGCTGACCGTACCGGCAGGAAAAGTAGCGCGCAGCAGGTCGAAGGCGTCGCAATCCGGATTCAGCTCGCCCTCTACGTGAGAAACAATATGCATGACGTGCGAATAGCGCTCAATCTCCATTTGCTCGTGAACCTGCACCGAACCGTATCTGCAGACGCGCCCCAGATCGTTGCGCGCCAGGTCGACCAACATGACGTGTTCGGCGCGTTCCTTGGGATCCGCGAGCAGATCCTTCTCCTGGGCCTCGTCTTCGAGAGCAGATTGCCCCCGAGGACGAGTACCTGCGAGGGGGTGCATTGCGGCCTGCCCCGCCTCCAGTCGAACGTGCATCTCGGGCGAGGCTCCGATCAATCGCAGGGGCGGATCTCCGGCCAGATCATCGAAGTCAAAGAAGAACATGTACGGGGATGGGTTCAAACGGCGCAGCGAACGGTAGATGTCGAAAGGTGCAGCGGATGATTGCCGTTCGAAGCGCCGTGAAATCACCACCTGATACACATCTCCGGCGGCGATGTGCTCTTTGGCCTGCACGACCGAGGAATGGAATTGGCTCCGCGTCAGGTTGGATCGCAGCTCGCTCTCCGCTCGCAAGTCCGCGGATACGGATTGGGCAGGGAGGTCGGAAGTCAGGCGAGCTTCCAGTTCGTCCAGACGGGCTTCCGCATCGGCTCGTGCGCCTGCTTCGTCGCCATTCAGGCTTGCGTTCGCGATCAGCAGCAGGCGGCCGAAGGCATGGTCGAAGGCAACGACGCTATCCGCCAGCAGGAAAACTGCATCAGGCAGGGATGCGTGCTGGGGCAAGGCTAAAGAGGGTTCGAAATGGCCGGCCGCCTCATAACCGAGATAGCCAACCAGGCCCCCGGCAAAGCGCGGCAAGTCATCCGTCGGAGCGGGTTGAAAGCGTGAAAGTTCTGCGCGGAGGGCGTCCAGAGGATCTGAACCCTCCGGCAGTGAAATCCTTTCGACACCGTCGGCGGTCTGGTGTTCAAAAGCCCGGCCACGCAACACGAAAGCCTGGCTGGGGTTCACGCCGATAAACGAGTAACGCGCCACCTGTTCACCTCCGGTGACGGATTCGAGCAAGAAGGACGGGCCCTGGCCGGCAAGCTTAAGGTAGGCGGAGATGGGCGACTCCAGATCGGCCGGGAGCTCCCGCACGATCGGCACCAGGTTTGCGGGACGGGCCGACAGGTCTTGTGCTGTGGGCTGCTGTCTGAGCATGAAACCTCGATTCGGTCTACCGGTATTAACAGAAAAGCCCCCTCCACTCCGCAAGGACGAGAGGGGACTCCCGTGGTGCCACCTTGGTTAGGCCAGACCTCTCCTGGATAACAAAAACCCGTCGGCGATGACGACGGGTGGGAAAGGACCAGCCTCGCTCAAACGGATATTTTAGCTAGCCGATGCGGCCAGCCTATACCCTTCGCCCTGATAACGGTGGCGCCTCCGGCTAAAGCTACTCTGCCGTTAGGCATTTCACTCAGCGGCTCTGAGGCCCATTCGACGCCGTCGTGTGGGCGGGGATCTCACCTTCCCCCGCTCTCTACGCCACCGTGTCGGCGCTTACTATTCCTCTTCGCAGCCTTTTGTCGTATAGATTGTGCGATGTTTATAGCAGGTAGTCAAAAGGGTGTCAAGCAGCTACCTGCGGTTGGTCGCAGGCGGTCCTTGTATGGGCCGTTTTCGGCCGCCAGTATCGTACCTACTTATGAAGATCCAATCACAATCTCCGTATTGCTGCCTGTGCTCCGCAGGGGTGCATGACCTCGCCGTTTTGCGCGCGCAATATCGCATGGGACCCTGGTCCTACAAGGTGGCCCGTTTCCCCTTGCTATAATGACTCCGTCGGGATAGCATCCTGCCTGCCATGTCGCGGCGCACGGCCGGTAGCTCCCCAAAAGGATCCTCGAGTCAGGTTTCACGGCACATTGCCGTCACACTGGGGGTCGCGGCGCTCGTCGCCACCGTGCTCACGGCCTGGAAGCCTGCCAGTCTCGATCCGAGTGAGTTGGTAGGTCAACTGATGCTCGCTCTGGAAGGCTCTTCCGAAGAGCAGCCTGCCCAGGCGGATATTCCTGAACAGACCGGTGCGCTGCCCATTGGGATTGTGGCCGGTCACGCGGGACCCAATCCGGACAGTGGTTTAGATGATCCCGGAGCCACCTGTCCCGACGGTCTCACCGAGGCGGAGATCAATGCAGATATTGCCCGCCAGGTGGTTACTGGGCTGGAAGGCGCACGGTACGAGACAATGCTTCTGGACGAGTTCGACCCCCGCCTGGACGGGTTCCGGGGTTCGGCGCTGATCTCAATACATGCCGACTCGTGCGCGGCGATCAATGAGCAGGCCACCGGATACAAGGTCTCCGCAGCCGTAGATACGGCTGTTCCCGACCGGTCGCAACGCCTGGTGGCATGTCTGGCAGACCGCTACGGCAGGGCGACAGACCTACGCTATCACCCAAATAGTGTCACTCTGGATATGACCGAGTATCACACCTTCTACGAGATCAACGGCCTGACCCCAGCGGCCATCGTTGAAGTTGGCTTTTTGTTCCTGGACAGAGATTTTCTGACAAAGGAGCCTGACAGGGCGGCCCGGGGGATCGTGGAGGGGTTGTTGTGTTTCGTGAACAACGAGCCCGCCACACTACCGCTCAGCGACCTGCCCTGAGCGTTTGCAGGCGCGCCCCGCTTCATAGAGCGGGGTCATTAGCGGACCCTGAGAGCATGCCTTGACTTCCTTTCCTCCTCGCACTCCCTCCAGTGAAGCCACCGAAGCTTTGCGCCTGGCGCATGAGGCGCTCGCGCGCGGCGATAAAGTCGAAGCGCGTCGTCAGGCACGCTTGGCTGCCAAGCTGCTCCCCAATAAGGAAGAACCCTGGCTGTATCTGGCGGCCACGGCCGATACGAAGGCAGGGCTCGCGTACCTGGCGCGCGCGCTGGAGATCAATCCAGGCAGCAGGCCGGCCAAGAAAGCCATCCGATGGATGATTCGGCGCTTGCCGTCCAGCGAGCGAAAACAGGCTCTTCGGGCAGCGAATCTCCCAAGTATCCAGCTGCTGCCGCTTGAAGTATTGAGCCCCCGCCGATTGTTTTCGCTGCGCATCGCACTTCCGGGCCTGGTGCTTGCAGTTGCCATCGGAGCGTGGCTCGGGGGCCAGCCAGCGGATGCACTTGAACCTCAATCGGCTTCCGGGCCTGTGGTGAAGGCTACCCTCACTTCAACGCCGACCCCGACCCCGACTTCCACCAATACGCCGACGCCCACTCCAACGCCAACGCAAACCCTTACACCCTCCCCAACTACGCCACCCACTCGACGACCAAACCTCTCGTGGACCTATAGCACAGATCCGCGCGAACTGGCGAACGAAGGGCGTTGGATCGATGTGGACCTGAGTGAGCAAAAGGTAACGGCTTACGAGGGCGGTACGCCAGTGCGTAGTTTTGTCACTTCGACCGGAACCGCGGATCATCCGACCCTCACGGGCCAGTTCCGTGTTTACGTGAAGTTGGCTGCAACCGACATGGCCGGGCCCGGCTACTACCTGCCGGATGTCCCCTGGACCATGTACTACTATCGTGGGTATGCACTCC
>FXBF010000104.1_pt1 | contig 24560 bp, 17 predicted proteins | sample 5335321 | NCBI WGS metagenome assembly FXBF01 (sample SAMEA103928391, study PRJEB20085) | sediment metagenome | isolation source: sediment
GGCGCGCTGCAGGGGTCGGGATTGCTGCGACTGCACGCGACTCAAGTCGAGGCGTGCCTGGCAGCCGGCCACAAGCAGCAGGGCGAGCATCGATGCTGGATAATAACGGCGAACATACGTTGCCGTCATGTTGCAGCAAGATGCTTCGTTGCTCACCTTGAATCCGCACCCCCACTCGGTCGAGCCTTGTTGGTATCGATACCGTAAACGATATCGATTTTAGCTCTCGCTCATAAATCCCTGTTCAACTTTAGCCGCCTGTCTGACACCCAGCCATACGTATTTGTACCAAGCGGTTTGTCTTATCGGTACTCGATTTTTGACTTATCGATCCGCGGTAATTTGTCACCTGTAGAGTATCGCAATCGTCTTTAGCTACGACATGGACAAACATTTAGGTATAAATACGTAATAAAAAGATTGTTCAAGGTCTTTATCATTGTCTCCCGGGCCGCATCAAGATTGCTTGATGCTGTGATCGTACACCGACACCCGTTGTTGAAGACGCTTCGAGAAAAAGGTTTGTGGAAATCGCGCAGGACAATGTGGAACGAGTCGCGCCTTCATGGAATTTACGGAAACGGAAATAACGTAGCTACAGGAACTGCTGCTCAAGACAAGTCTGTCCACCGTCAAACGGTTGCCCTGAAGACAGCTGTTCAGGGGCGAACAATTCGGATTAGGCTGCAGATTGGAGAAAGCCAGTGTCATTGACAAGCGTTAAGGAGTACTTCACGCCCGACGGCAACGAAGAAGTCCTCGAACTCCTGAAGACATACGGTGACGGTGCCCTGATCGTTGCCGGCGGAAGTTTCGTACACGGCCTGGATGCCCGCAATCTCCTGACCGGGATCGAGGCATTGATCGATATTCAGAATCTCGGACTCAATCAGGTCACATCGGATTCTGCAGGACTGTCTGTCGGGGCGATGGTCACATTTGCCGAGTTGCAGCAGATAAAGGAGATTCAAAGTGCCGCCGCTCTCGGAGCGGTACGCGACGCCTTGAATTACCCGCCGGTGCAGATCAGAAATGTTGCGACAGTGGGCGGAAATATTGCTTCTGCCTGCCCTTACTTCGATCTGCCGACCGCTTTCATGGCACTTGGTGCCGTCGTAAGAGCGCAGGGTCCGGGTGGGTCGAGAGAGATTGGGCTACAGGAATTCTTTGCGGGCCTGTTCCAGAATACGCTCGAGGCGAGTGAGTTCGTTACCGGGCTTTTTCTCCCGCTGCCACCCGCGCATTCATCCAGCGCATTCATAAAGCTTGAAACAAATGCCAACGATCTTGCGATCATTAATGTGGCGGTGCGAGTCACGCTCGACAAATCCGGCTTATGCCAGGAGGCACGCGTTGTCGTTGGCGGTGGGGTCGGCGAGACGCCGGTGAGAGCGCTCGCTGCTGAAGACCTGTTGCACGCTGAAAAACTCTCGGACGATTTGTTGCAGCGGGCGGGCGAAGCAGTGCAGTCGGATCTGCAACCGATGTCAGATCATCGGGCGTCTGCAGAGTATCGATCTGCCGTAGCGAAGACACTGACCGGGCGTGCCCTGCAGCAGGCCGTGGCCCGGTTGAATTAGCGAGTACTAACCATGAAAAAACTCATCACCCTCGAGATCAATGGTGAGCGCCACGAACTCGCTGTGGATCCCGCCGAAAGTCTGCTGCAGATTCTGCGCGAGAAAATAGGCCTGATTGGAACCAAACGGGGCTGTGATTCCGGCGGTTGTGGTTCTTGCACTGTCCATGTGGACGGCAAAGCCGTTTATTCCTGCATGGTGTTCGCGCACTCACTGCAAGACCGCAAAGTGACCACGATCGAGGCACTTGCCCAGGATGGTGAACTCGACCCTTTGCAAGCGGCTTTTATCGAGGAGGGAGCAGTCCAATGCGGCTACTGTACCTGCGGCATGATCATGACCGCGAAGGAATTGCTGGCAACGGAAGAACAGCCCGACGAGGAGCAGATACGGCACGCAATCGCCGGCAACCTCTGCCGTTGCACCGGTTATCACAAGATCGTAGAGGCCATCAAGGCGGCGGCTGCAAACCGCTGACATTACGGATGGGAGTGACACTATGACGAACACGACTGTCGTTGGCCAGAGTATTCTTCGGCCCGATGCGTATGAAAAGGTTCAGGGAGGCAAGGGTTTTCCGGTCAATGTTTCCCTGCCGGGGATGCTGCACGCCAGGCTCTTACGTAGCCCGTACCCGCATGCCCGTATCTTGAACATTGATGCATCCGGGGCCGAGGAGCTGCCGGGCGTCAAAGCCGTCTTGCTGCCAAAGGACGTGCCGCAGAGAAAATACTGCCCGGTCTACTTCGTACCGACCCTGGCGCCCAGCGTGATCCAGGACATGCTGATCATGAGCGATACCGTTCGTTATGCGGGCCAGCCCGTGGCGGCTGTGGCGGCTACCAGCCCGGAAATCGCCGAGCAGGCATTGCAGTTGATCGACGTGGATTATGAGGAACTTGATACAGTCTTCGACCCGGAGGCCGCCATGCGGGACGGTGCGCCCCGCCTCCATGAAGCAGCCGAAAACAACATCGCCGTAAATCCCTCTTTTGAATTCGGCGACCTTGAAGCGGGTTTCAAAGACGCAGATCACATCTTCGAGGGCACTTACAAGACGCAAAGAGCGCACACCTGCTACCTCGAGCCCCGTGTTTGCGTCGTCGAAAGCGACATCAACGGCCGCCTGACCGTTCACTCGTCCATGCAGCACATGTTTGGTCTGCGGGAGAAACTGGCTTTCGTAATGGACATGCCCGAGAGCATGGTAAAGGTGGTGAAGCCCCCCTACATCGGCGGTGGTTTCGGCGGCAAGCTCGACATCGGTTATATCGAGCCGGTCGCCGCACTGCTGAGCCTGAAGACAGGCAGGCCCGTGCGCATCGAGCAGTCCCGCTACGAGGACTTCATAACGACCACCCGAAATCCCATCGAGGTGTATTTGAAAACCGGCGTCAAGTCGGATGGCACATTCACGGCCCGCTACGCCAGGAGCACGCTGGACTGCGGCGCACATGCGACGCACGGCGCGATAGTCATCATGGTGCACGGCATGTTCGGGATCCTGCTCAATTACCGTTGCGCCAATCAGACCTGGGAAGGACGCACTGTTTACACCAATAACATGATCGGCGGCGGTTACCGCGGCTACGGGTCTCCGCAGGGTTCATTTGCCGTCGAGTCACAGATTGACGAGATTTGTGAAGCACTGGAACTCGATCCGATCGAGTTTCGAGTGAAGAACGCCCACCAGGAAGGCGACCCACACCCGTTCAATCCGGACTTTACCTTGTCTACCTATCGCTTCGAGGACTGTCTGAGGCAGGGCGCCGAGCGAATCGGCTGGTCGCAGCGGGCGCCGGCTGGAAGCGCCAGCGGTAACAAGAAACGTGGCATCGGCTTTGGTTGTCAGCCCGTGTGGGTCAGCGGTTGCATGGGATTTCCTGATATTTACGAACACAGCGGCGCGATTATCAAGCTCAATTCAGATGGTACCGCGGACCTGTCTAACGCCACCGTCGACATGGGATCCGGGCAAATCACGACCCTCTGTCAAATTGCCGCGGAAGAGCTCGGTCTCGCGGCCGATCAGGTGCGGATGACCTATGCCGATACCGACACCGTACCCTTTGATGCGCCGAGCCATGCCAGTCGTGTTACCTATTCCGCCGGCAATGCAGTCAAAGCTGCCGCGGTCATCGTCAAGAAAAGATTGCTCGAAGTCGCCGGCGAGTTGCTCGAAGCAAGCACGGAAGATCTGGAAGTCCGGGACGGTTGTGTTTACATCAAGGGTTCCGACAAAAAACTCTCCATTCCCGATGTCATCAAGCGCGCGGAAGGGCCGTTCGTGGTGATGACCGAAGAGGGGCCCAAACCGACCACGATCAAGGAAAAGGGAACCATCATTGGCGTGGCCAGTATGGCCCCGCCATCGAATCCGTCGCCGTCCTCAGTCGAATTTGTCGAGCTTGAAGTCGACACCGACACCGGTAACGTAAAAATTCTCCGTGTCGTGTTCGCGCATGACATAGGTAAGGTCATCAATCCTTCGGCGGCGGAAGGTCAGGTGGAAGGCGGGTTTCAGCAGGGAATGGGCTACGCGCTGATGGAAAACATTCTGTTCGATGAAGAGACCGGGGCCTGTCTGACGGCTGATTTTCTCGATTACAAGATACCGACGGCGGTGGAAATGCCGCCCAGTATCGAGAGCATCTTTATCGAATCGAACGAACCTACCGGGCCATTCGGGGCCAAGAGCCTCTCGGAACCCTGTGTGTCCGTGCCGGCACCGGCGATTGCCAACGCGATCTACAATGCCATCGGTGTCCGGGTACGTGAGTTGCCGATCACGCCGGAGAAAATACTCGCCGGCCTGGGCAAACTCTGAACGGTCGGACATGAGAATCGAGAAGAGTTTTACTGTTGACGCACCACAGGACAAGGTGTGGCAGTTTGTTAGCTCACCCGAGAGAGTCGGAATGTGTTTCCCCGGTTGTCAGGGTGTGACGCCGCTTGGTGAGGACAGGTATAAGGCCGCTATCAAGGTCAAAATCGGCCCGATAAAGACGGTTTTCAATGTTAACTTCGAAGCGACCGAGGAGCGGCCACCGGAGTATTCGGCCTACACGACTCGCGGTGAGGAGGGGAATCGCGCGAGCCGCCTGAAGGCCGAGAGTACATTATCCTTATCGCCGCTCGATGATTGCCGGACAATGGTCGTCTACACGTCGGATCTGTCGCTGGTGGGACGGCTCGGCAAGTTCGGCCTCGGCGTCATGATGAAAAAGGCCGACTCGATGGGTGATGAATTCGTGCAGGCTCTGTGCGCGCAAATCGAAGGCCGGCCAGAAACCGCGGCGACGACTGAAAGACGCCGTTTAAGCGGTACACAGAAGGCTATTGCTGCAGCAATCGGTGCTACTATAATTTTATTGGTTATCTACTTTTTTGTGCGCTAACAAGCCATGAGAATCATCCGGCCCGCCAAGGCAAACATCCTCGGTACTAATACGTATAGTTGGGTGCAATTAAGCTTTGTACGGTGGTGCAGGGACTTATGAGCGACAATAATATCGTCTAGCGAATTGATGGCAGCCAACGCCCAGGAGCGAGAAAAAAATGAGTACTCCGCAACCCGTTCAGAACTCGTTGAAACCCGGCAAATGGATCAGAACTACCTGCAAGATGTGTCTGCATTCCTGTGGCAGCATCATTCACGTAACTGATGACGGCATCATCAACAAGATTGAAGGTGATCCGACCAATCCGTCGAATAACGGCAAGCTCTGCCCGAAGGGCAACTCCGCGATCATGCGGCACTATGATCCCAATCGCTTCAAGCAGCCGCTAAAGCGCACCAACCCGGAGAAAGGGGCTGGTGTCGATCCCATGTGGGAGCCCATTAGTTGGGAGGAAGCGTTGGACACGGTGGCGCGAGAACTGAAAAAGTCGATCGACGAAGATCCGCGCAAGCTTCTGCCCTCGCTGGAGGATTTCCAAAAGATGAACGTCTGGAACTGGCCACTGGCATTCGGCAATCAGAACAGTTTTCAGTCGGGCGGCACCATGTGCGGTGGCGCCTACCATCCGGTGAAGGGCATCGTGCACTCGGCGTTTGCCGTTGCTAACGACGTCAAGCACTGCAATTACTGGATCAACGACGGCACTGGCGACGGTTTCTCATCCCATTTGCATGCCGCAGCGCAGTCCAACTGGGTGGCCAAGGCGCGTATCGAGCGTGGCATGCGCTGTGTCACCATAGAGCCGCGGTTATCTATTTCTGCCGCTAAATCTGAAGAGTGGATTCCGATCCGTCCCGCCACCGACCGGCACTTCGCGCTGGGTCTGTGCCATGTCATGGTCGAGGAGGGTCTGTGTGACTATAAGTTCCTGCGCAAGGATACCAACGCGCCCTACCTGGTCGGAGAAGATGGCCTTTTCGTCCGCGATGCCGATAACACGATCTACGTCTGGGATTCAGTGGAGAACAAGGGCAAGTTGTGGAATGACCCGAGCATTCAGCGATTGGCTCTGGAGGGTACGTTCGAGGTAAACGGCAAGACATGCAAACCTGCATTCCAGCGATTCAGGGATATTCTGGATGAATGTTCGCCGGAGGAAATGGAAAAAGTCACGACGGTACCGGCAGACACTACCCGGCGCATCGCCCGCGAGTTTGCCGCCGCCGCAACAATAGGAGCGACCATCGACATCGATGGACGGACGCTGCCGCTGCGACCGGCCGGCTATAACTATTACCGGGGTGCCCAGGGCCACAAACACGGTTTTCAGACCAACCACGCGTTCAAAATGGTCAACTTCATGGTTGGCAACATCGATGCGCCCGGCGGGCTGATGGGTGTGACGCTCGATGATCAATGGGTGGACCGCAGCCATGTGGCGCCCGGCGAGAACGGCATGCTCGAACCCAACCCCCACCAGCTCGGCCCGCTGCCACCGTTCGCGTATCCGCCGACTACTTATCATTTGCTGAACTACTTCCCGGTGGGTCTGCATCCGCCGCACCTGAACCTCGAGGTATTCCTGAACCCTGAAAAATACGGTGTCGATTTCCAGCCCGATGTCATGATGATCTGTCACTCCAATCCGCTGTGGGCCATTCAGGGCCCGCGGCACAAATGGCTGGAATTCATGAAGAGTATGCGATTCATCGCGGTGTGCGACATCATCCCGACGGAAACGACGCAATGGGCCGATATCATCCTGCCGTCTCACGATGCGCTGGAATCCTGGAACATGACCATGATCGAGCCGCCACATACCGAAGGTATGTGCCTGCGCCAGCCGGTCACGGAACCCTTGTATGACACCAAGAGCGAGGAGGATATCTTCTCCGAGCTGTCGGAAAGAATGGGCATTCTCGATGGTTATAACGCGGTTATTAACATCGTCTCCGGATTCGAGCACAAACCCGAGCTGATGCTCGAGCCGGACAAGAAATACACCGACAAGGAGATCGCGCGGCGCAAGGGCCTGCTTTGGAATGACAAGGACATAGACTGGTACATGGAGCATGGACACGCGGTTACCGAGAGACGTTCCGACAAGTGGTATCGGCCCTGGGAAGGCATGCGGCTGCACTTTTACATCGAGATGATGGTCACGGAACGGGACAAGCTCAAAGCCCTGATGGAAGAGCATGATGTGCCATTCCGGCACGAATGGGGATGGGATGATTACCGGCCACTGCCAACCACGGTACTGGATCCGGTGCACGAGGAGCCACCGGAATATGGCCTTTACGCGATCTTTTACAAAGACATTCAAATGAACTTCGGCGAGAACCTGAGCATCCCCTGGATCAAGGATATTGTTTACCGTGACCCGGTGCACATTGCGTTGATACTGAATCCGAAGACCGCCGTGGCCGAAGGACTTCAGGAAAGGGATATCGTCAAGGTAGAATCGCCGTACGGATTTTTGTACGGCCGCATCGGCACCTCGGAGGGCATGCACCCGGATACGCTCGGCGTCTCCAACGCGCTCTCCCGGACCAAGACTTCACACAAAGGGGTACCGCACGCAGGCGGGCATTTCAACGATCTGTTGCCATATGACCTGGGGAACACCGACGCTGTAACCGGTCAGCCGGAAACGGTGTGCAAGATCAAGCTCACCAAACTGGACGACTGGCCCGAAGGCTTGAAGCAGGGCAAATCTGTCTACGATCTGGTGGATGAACTGCAACGACCGGGCAAAGCAGGGGTGCACTAATGGCCAGATATGGTATGGCTTTTGACCTGCGGCGCTGCATTGGTTGCAACGCCTGCGTCATTGGATGCAAACAGGAAAACTCGCTTCCGGACGGTGTGTTTTTTACCCGTACGCTAAGCGAGGAGTACGGCGTTTTCCCGGCCGTCAACCGGGTCTACATCCCGACGCTCTGCAATCATTGCGACGACGCGCCCTGCGAAAAAGTATGCCCGAGTGGCGCAACCTATACCCGCGATGACGGCATCGTGATGGTCGACGACGAAAAATGCATCGGCTGCAATTCCTGCGCCGTCGCCTGCCCTTACGATCAGCGATCAGTAATGAGCAAAGAGCTGTTCGACAATGGGCTGTTCGGTGAGGGGGAGTTAACGCCTTTCGAAGAACAGGGATATGTACGTTTCACGCCAGGCACGGTCACGAAGTGTGACTTCTGCAGCGAGCGGGTAGATGCGGGTCTGGATCCGGCATGTGTAGTGACCTGCCCAACTGATGCGCGGATTTTTGGCGATCTCGATGATCCGGGTAGCGAAGTGAGCATATTGATCCGCGAGCGCGGCGGCCGACCACCATTACCGGAGAAGAATACCAAGCCGAAGGTTTACTACGTGACCTGAATAACAGGTGCCGGCGCGGAAATCCACGGAGAATAATCATGGCGACAGACCAACCAATTATCGTAGGCGACAGCTTCGCACTCGGATATCGTTTCCAGCGTTATTGGACCGCGTCCATGGCAAGTGCCTTTTTCTTCGGCGAACTCGGGGCCGGGTTATTTATCGTATCGATGTTTTACGGCGTCGTGCCGGGCATGATCGGCGGCCTGGTCGCAACCGGAATACTCAAAGCATACTTTCACCTTGCCCATATGGGTGTTCCCATGAATTCATGGCGTGCAATTATGCGACCTGATCGCGCCTGGATCAGCCGCGGAATGATTGCGATAGCTGTTTTTGTCGTCTTTGGTGTCGCGGTCATCCTGTTGGAAGTTGGTGGTATTTTCAATCTGGAATTCGGTGCCGTTGATGTCGCGCTGCCACAAGCCATCAAGACAATCGCAGTACTGGCGGCACTGGGCGTATTGTTATACCACGGTTTCCTCATGTCCCATTCTTCGGCGATCTCGTTGTGGAGCACCGGTCTGATGCCGGTCGTGAGCATTGTTTATGCGCTTCTCAGTGGCGCAGCGTTGACCGCGGTCCTCGGGTGGAATACGTTGGCCGGTGGCGTGCCCGATGGCATGCTGTCGCTGCGCGCCCTGACTTTGGTCCTGCTGGCGGTGATCACGGTGGTGCTTTTCAGCTGGATGTATGCGGCACTCAACGGTTCCCCGGGAGCCCGGGTCTCCATGAATCTGCTGCTAAAGGGCCCTTTCGCCAAGTTATTCGTATCGCTGGTCATAGGAGTCGGCCTGGCTTTGCCCCTGCTCCTGTTACTGTGGGCTCCTGCGACTTATATAACCTCGTTGATTGTCGCGGTCGCGGTGCTGATCGGCTATTACGCGTTCCGGATATACATATTCAAGGCCGGGGTATATGACCCTATCATGAGTTTCGCGCCGAACCTGGGAGCGAGCTGATATTGAATATCTCCGTCGTGCTCGTCGCCTGAGTTGAGCGGTGCGTCTTCTACTCAGACGCCGCGGATGCAGCACTGGGATGCGGAAAACTATCCACATCATCCTCGTGGTCGCGACCATGGCCGGGGTCGAGACAAGCGAAGTCCTTTTCAATTAGGACAGTCAGGGTTGCGTCGTCGGAGAGGCTTTGCGTAGCCGTCAGCGACACCTCGTCGGTATTGGCCCAGTCGGCGACTTTCGACGCGGGAAGAGTCACCACCAGATTGTCGTGTTTATAATTCACAGTGATGGTGTCCTTTTCGGATACGTCCAGACGATAGGTCAAAACCGACCCCGGAAAGTGAGTTTCTTCTACAATGCTCTTGCCGGCAGCGAGCTGGTCGACCTCGCCACGCTTCAGGCGCAGGCGTATGGAATCACCACGAATCCGAAGTTTCATCGGCAGATCTCGTATCAGTGAAAAATGTAATTCTAGCAAATCGGGCGAGAGGGCCGGTCGCAGTAACTATCTACCTCCGGAGCGATGAGGGTCGCCACATAACTCGATGTTATTAATACAAATAATCGTGCGTTCATCGGGAAAACGCACCTCGCAATGCAAAAGGGCGCACCTTACGCCCGTACAACCCTATTTGCTGCTAGCTCAGTGCCCTGGCCACGAGATAGCCGGAAACGCCGCCCAGACCGGGCCCGGGGTGTGTAGATGCACCGATGTGATACAGATTCCTGACCGGGGTCCGATGGCCTCTGGTTGCACGAAGTGGTCGCCAGAACATGAACTGGTCGATGGAGCATTCACCCGAGTACGGGTCGCCGCCCACCAGATTGACGTTGATAGTCTCGAGATCCGCCGGCGAGAATGCCCGACGCCCGACAATACTGCGCTTGAGATTGGGAATCTGCTCTGCCAGTCGATCGATAATTCGATCGGCGTATTCTTCCCTGACCGTTTCGGTCCATTGGCCATCCGAGGGAATTGAAATCTCGCCTCGCTGATCCCCTTTGATATTGCGGGGCAGCTCCTGCAACTGAATCCACAGGATCCACTTGCCATCCGGTGCGCGGCAGGGATCGGTAGCCGTCGGCTGCGCGACGACGATAGTCGCCGATTCGGGCAGGAGCCCACGATCTGCTTCGTTGATTGCTTTTGAGATTGAGTCAAGTCCGCCAGTGAGATGCATCATAGTTACTTGCTGCAGCTCGGGCGCCGGCCACTCGGGTGGCTCGTTCAGTGCCAGGTGAATCTGCATATCGCCACGCCCGTATCGATAAGAACGGGATTGTTGCAACACTTTTTCGCTGACATCCTTCGGATCCAGCAGGTCCTGATAGAGCTGTGTCGGCGTGACATTACAAATCACGGCGCGTTTGGCGACATACGCGTCGCCGTCAGAGGTTTCTACGCCAGTCGCTTTTCCGTTTTCCGTGATTATCTTGGTGACTTCCGTGCTGTGATGAAGCTCGCTTCCGTGCGCCACGATGAGTTTTTCAAACGCCTCAACCAGCCTGTAGCTGCCGCCCTTGACCATCGGCATGCCAACCTGTTCGAGCGTAAACGGAATCAGGCGGCCCATCAGACCGGAGAACGAGCTTTCAGTTCCTAATCCCGTGTGCAAGATCCACGGTGCGAGAAGGGCGCGCAAAAGATCGGATTCAAAGCTGCCCTCAAGCCAGGTACGACAAGTTTGCATCGCTTCTCCGAAAAAACTTGCGGTCGAATGTAAGTTATTACGCCAAATCTCCGACACCAGCAGTTTTGTGGTAGCGAAGCTCCACAATTCGCCACCTAAAAGCCCAAATATCAACGGCGCATTTTGCTCTATCAGCGCCATGCTTTTCTCATACGCTGCTCCGTCTCCGGTCGCGAGCCTTTCAAAAGCCTCTACATTTTGTTTCCGGGAGGTGGTAAGAATCAGCGAGCGTCCGTCTGGCAGCAATACACCGGTCGGACTTTCGTTGTTGCTGTATTCGAGTCCGTTACCATGCAACGCGTCTGCCAATTCCGCGTAGCCCGGTGAGGTTATGAAAAGTGGGTGGGCGGTAGACAACACGTCGTGGCTGAACCCGGGAACCGTTACTTGTTCGGTACGAATACAACCGCCGAGGCGGTCATTCCGCTCAAGTACACATACCTTATGGCCTGCTCGCGCCAATATCGCTGCGCATACCAGTGAGTTTATTCCGCTACCTATGATGATGCAGTCGAAACTCTTCATTCAAGCTATCCCCCGTTTTTCACGTCATCGGGGACAAGATGCGCAGGTTTGTACTCGCCCGAGTTCACCCATAACAGTAGCCCCTTGAGCTGGTCTTTGAACTGCTTCGCCTCTTCGGCAGAGAATTCACCCAGCGCGTCCGATTCGTGAGCGCGCGCAACTGCAATAAGGGGAACGATTTTGTCCAGGCCCTGTTTCACGATCCAGTATCGAGTCTCGTCGGTGAAATCTTCGCCACTGGTGACCCAGTCTTTGTCCTGCATGCTTAAGAGGAATCGGCTTAACGCATTTTTTTCGGCCAGGACCATGTCTCGCAGTCTGTCAAAGGTAAGGCCCTCGTGGTTATCTGCCAGGCAGCACAGGATTCGCCACTCAAACTGATGGACCCCCGCCTCGTCGAGTATCACCTGGAACTGCGACCGGAAGCGCTCGGCCGTCTGCGTCAAGAGATAGTCGAGGTACTCTTCGACGAATTCCTCTCCGGCCTCCTGATCCGATTGTGTGACTTCGATCACCGGATGCGGCTGGGAGACCGCATATGAGCCTTTGTGAAAAACCAGGCTGGATCGCCCGCTGGCCTCGAATGTCAAAACCTCGCCAACCAGGATCAGGTGATCGCCACCTTCGTAGGTAAAGGATTTCTTGCACTGAAAATGGGCGGCGCAGCCATCCAGAATAGGCGCACCACCGACTCCTTCGGCAAAAGACACGCCCCGAAACTTGTCCATTACGCCACGCGTCGCGAAGTGTTTCGAGAGACTGACCTGGTCGGCAGCCAGAACATTGACCACGAAATGCTCGGCCGTCTCGTAAGTTTTTCGGCTAAGAGCCCTTTTGTCCAGGCTCCACAGTACCATCGGCGGATCCATGGAAACGGAGTTGAAACTATTCGCCGTGACGCCGATGTACTCGCCATTCTCATCGCGAGTCGTGACGATCGTTACACCAGTGGCAAAATGACCCAGGGCATGCCTGAATGAGTGCGTGTCGAATTCACCGCTGGTCATGACAGACCCCTCGGGATGCTTAGCCCGTGAGTTTCGAGACCTGGTCGACGGTTTGTTCCGGACCCATCGCTGTGTAGCCCCCGTCTACAGCGATATCGGTGCCCGTTAGTCCCGACGCGTCATTGCTGCAAAGGAAGGCGACCGTCGCGCCAACTTCATCCGGCTCGACCAGCCGTCCGATCAAATGTAATGGCGCCGCGACATTGTCCGCATTGGCACGGTTGTCGCCACTGAGGTCCCTCATCACATTGGACCAGGTCCAGCCCGGTGAGACCGAGTTTACGCGTATGTTGTCTGCCGCGAGATTTAGCGCCTGATTTCGTGTCATGCCGATGATCGCCGCCTTCGAGACTGCATACAGCATGCGTCCGGGTTGTGCGCGCTTGCCGCTGATACTGCCGAAGTTGACGATGGCGCCGCCGCCGCGCTCGCGCATCGGCACCGCGACTTTCTGCGCGAATATCGCAGCCCCGACCAGGTTGACATTCAACGCAGTCAGCCACTCGTCGCGCGTGGAGTCGATCCCGTTATCGAGATAGGTGCAGGCCACATTGACCAGGCAATCGACACCACCGAAGCACTCGACCGTTGCAGCAATGCATGCGTCGATCTGATCGTCATCGCTGATGTCGGTGTGTTCGTAAATGACATCCGGACCCATATCTTCCGCGACGCGCTCGCCCTCTTCGTCGGCGATGTCGGCGAGGACGACTTTAGCGCCGCCGTCTCTGAGTGCCTCCGCCGCTTTCCAGCCGATCATTGTGGCGCCTCCACTCACGATGGCAACCTTGTTCGTTAAATCCGCCATGGTGTTCTCCTTCTTAATTACTTGGCCGCGCCGATTAATTTATCTGCCGCTTGCGGATCCTCCCACCAGGGAAAATAATCGGTGGGATCACTAAAGGCATTGGCAATACGACTCGCCAGCTCATGATGTGTTTGCGCTGCTGCCAAGAGCTTCTGCATATTTTCCGTGGGAGGTGTCAACAAACTGTTGGTCCAACGCGTAACCCATTGGGCAATGTCCCAGTAGGCGTCGAAGGTCTGTTGCATCCATTTTTCATCGAATGGGTCGGATTCCCGTGACAGGATCGCGTCCAGATAAACGGCCGCCGACTTGCTGGCGTTGTTCGATCCCTGCCCGGTAATCGGGTCGTTGAGACATACCGTATCAGCCATACCGAGCACGGCGGTGCCCGAGGGCAGCCGGCCGATCGGCTCCTTGACGACTGGCGGAAAGCGACCAGCCAGAATACCGTTATCATCGGTCAACTGGATGTCACGGCAGCGTTCTGCCTCCCACGGCAGAAACTGCTCGAGTATCTGTTTGCTCTTTTCAAGATGCTGGTCCGGGCTTTTGACGTCGGCCCAGCAATCCATCGGTCCGCCGGGTACGCCCTCAAAAACCATGATCTCGCAAGCTCCGGTCGTAGTCAGGGCCGGGAAGACGAAATATTCGCCAACGGCGGGAATAATATTAAAGCAGACAGCCGAATACTCCGGGCGCGGTACCATATTTGTTACGTACGTGAGCGCCAGCGCGCGCATAGGCTCGTCGAATGCAGACTTTTCATCGTCGCGTTTGAAGATGCGGCCGACTTCGCCCTTGCCCGAGGCCACCACCACCAGCTCGGCGTCGCCGGCGAGTTCTTCGAGTTCGTCGAGACTCGCGTGCATGATGAGCAACTTGCCGCCGAGACGCTCGAACTCGTCCATCCATGCCGGCATCTTCACTCTCTGATCCACCGACTGGGCCGGGGCATCGAGACGAGCAGCCCAGTCGATGGCCCTCGATCCATCGGGGCCGACGATGGTGAGGCCAACGCCAACGATCCGCGGGCATTCCTCATCCCAGAGGTTGAGATCCACGTCGCGCTCATGCTGCAGTGCTATATCGAACATGCATTGACTGGATAGAACGCGGCCTTTCTCGACCTCCTGACGACTACGATTGGTCACCAGAGTGACGTCGCATCCGCGTCGCAGGAGTCCGATGCCGAGTTGCAGCCCGGATTGCCCGGCGCCGATAATTGTAATCGTACGCATTTCTCTGCCCCTGTTCGATCGTGTTCGTAGCGACTAGCTGGTGGCCGCCCGTTTTTCTTGCTTCGATGTCGACGCGATCAGTAAAATAGCGTAGCACAGCGAACCAACGAAATCTGCAATCGCGCGGCGTGAACCAGGACAATCAATTACACTCTGCTATTGATTACACAAAGCAACAATAAGAGCCGTTGCATAACTGGTTCGGGCTGCTGTGGCGCTTTTGCAGCAGGAAAATTTTCTGCCGCACAGACTCCAGGCTCACCGAAGACTCGAAGCTCGGCAATAGCCGAGAGTGGTCCGGTAAGCTGAGTGCGCAATTCGCCCTGCACTTCACCGGCAGCCGGCATTCATCTCAGTATCACAGGAGCAGAACACAATGACAGAGCCGTATAACGCTGTTGGACTGGTCCCCACCATGTGGGGCATACGCAAACGCGAGGATATCTTCAAGAACATCGAACATCACAAACACATGCTGAAAGCAGCCTGCTGGTTATCGGACATCGACTTTCCAGTCAGGCTGGTTGCCATACCGGAAGGTGCCTTGCAGGGATTCAACGATGAGGTCATGGATGTTGATCATGTGGATTATGCCAATACCTGTGCGATCGATATCCCGGGTCCGGAAACCGATGCACTGGGCGAACTGGCGAAACAATATGGTGTTTATATCATTGCGCAGGCCAAGGCCCGTCACCCGAAGTTCAAGGACCGGTTTTTTAATATCGGATTTATCCTGAATGATGAAGGCGACATCATTCTGCAGCATTACAAAACGGTCACCCTGCTGCCCGTTGAGCACTCCATGACACCGCATGACGTCTTCGATTGGTGGGTGGAAGAGTATGGCTACAATCTCGATGCCTTCTGGCCGGTCGTCGATACGCCGCTGGGTCGTCTGGGGATCATGATGGCCAACGAAGGATCGTATCCCGAAAATGCACGGGCACTGGCCATGAACGGTTGTGAGGTGGCCTACCGTGCCGCCATCCCGCACCCTGCCGCGGCGAATGACTATTTTGAAATTCAGAACCGGGCACGGGCGCTGGATAACAATATGTTTGTGATCGCCCCGAATATGGGCACGTACTATCTCGACCAGGATTCAGAAACCCCCATCGACACGTTTGGCGGTGCATCCATGATCGTGAATTACCGCGGTCAGATTGTCGGCAAACAGGCATATAGTGGTGTCTCCACCTGGGTATCAGGACCCGTCGATATTTCGGCTCTGCGCCACCATCGCGCCAAGTCGCAGTGGACCAACTGGATGAAAGACCTGAAGACCGAAATGTATCAGCAGGTCTATGAAAAGGGGATCTACCCCAAGAACCTGTATCTTGATCGGGAACCGATGAAGCATGCCGAGTTCAAGGAACAGGTGACTCAAAAGCAGATCAGCCTGATGCAGGAACGGGGTATCTGGAAAAAGTGGTTGGAGCCCATTGATAATTGAGTAGCGGTTGAAGCGAGGAATGATCTGATCGTAGCAGCGCGATCATCTGTTGCCGAAACTCCGGCAGGCAGAGGATTACTGTGTACGAGCATAGGCTGGCGACGGCTGCCGCCTTGGTGAAATATGTAGGCTAGTCGTCGATATCAAATTTGCTGAGATCCACATCCTGCATGGTTGCGCGCAGGTATTTTTCCTCCCTGGGCAAAGGAACGGTGGCATCGATACCGAGGCGGACCCACTTGTCGTCCTCGACCATCGGGTTCAGTCGATGGCCATCCGACTCCGGCAGCTGGACCAGATCCTTGTCGTAACGACAGCGCGTGGCGACTGCCCACTCGACCTCACCGATATCGAAGATATCGACGTCCGTGTCGACCACCGTGACCGCCTTCAGAAACACCAGGGTGTCAAATGCCGCGTGAATCGCATCACGTGGCGTGCCGTTACCGTACGTGTCCAGTTGCACCACCAGGCTATACGGGACACTTCCGTCGGAGAAATGCACGGCTGTGACATTGGACACGGCGCTCCGGATTCGCTCGAAAATTCCGGCTTCGGCCACTGATGCATAGGCCTGCCGAACTTCGGGGCCGGACAGGATGGTGTGGAAAATGGGCTTCCGCCGGCGCGTCATCGCAGTGACCTCGAACACCCAGCGCGGTTCCCGGGACGCGTAGTAACCGGTTACTTCGGCGTAGGGCCCCTCGGGTTCGCGGATGCTCGGCAGGATCCGTCCTTCGATGACGAACTGCGCATTGGCAAGCGCCTCCACGTCAACGCTCTGTGCCTGGATCAATTCCACCGGTTCACCGCGAATCTGGCAGGCGATGCCGATCTCGTCCATCTCGATCGGGGCCGCCGACGCTGGCGAGGCGGCAGCCAGATGCGCACCCAAATCGACGCCATTACTGACGGTTATTTCCAAGGCCTCGCCCCGCGCCTCGGCCCGCTTGAAATAGTCCATGACATGCCCGAACTCTTCCAACAGCAAGGTGCAGCGGCGCTCGCCGGTTACCATCATGCGGTGAATGGAAAGGTTGCGGACACCGGTATCCGGATCTTTGGCGATGACGACACTCGAGGTCAGGTAACGGCCGCCGTCGCCTTCCGCATGACACGGGATCGGCAAGGTCGAGAGATCGGGATTTTTTTCAATGATCTCGTTGGCCGGCCCGGTTTCGATAATTGCCGGCTCGATCGGGTTTTTCCGCCAGGCGGCAATTTCATCGCTCAGGACAAACGGCAGGCGTTCGCTGGTGGTGCCGAACATTCCGGCTGTCGTGGAACGGTTCCAGTACAGCCCAACGAGGACCGGATAGCCCCGCTCCTTGACGTTCTCGAACAGCACCGCTTTGCCGCCCTCGAACTTCTTCGCGACTCCGGCCAGCTCACGATCGGAATCTACCGCACTCTTTACCCGAACCAGCAAATTGGCCTCGTCCAGGTAATCGATATAGGACTGCAGGTCAGTCAGACCACGCCTGGCTAGATCCATAATGCTGTCCCCCGTGTGCCGGAATCGGATTCTTTGAATGTGAGCGAAAGTCTGTCTGCATTGCCTGCCGAGACCGGTTCTGCAAGCGGTCTACGCGCATGGCATCGGTCTGTTCAACGCTGTTGTTATCACCGCAAGTGTCGTCTCATCCGTAGCGACCCTTGCAAGCAACGGATTAATCAGCTCGTTCCCGGCTGTAACTCCCTGGCACGAATCGTAAATGCGGCGAAGCCTGCCAGCAGCAGGGGTATCGAGAATAATACAAAATTAGTCGCCGTGGACCATTGCAGAGCGATCATGAGTCCGCCGAGATAGGGACCGATGATGGCACCGATTCGGCCCACGCCGATGGTCCAGCCAATTCCTGTGGTCCGTAACTCGGTCGGATAGATTCGCGCCGCCACCGAGTAGAGTCCGATGAAGCCGCCCATGACAAAAAACCCGATCAGAAAACCGACGGTCAGCAATAACGGTACGTTCTGCCCCAGGAAGCCGAACAGTCCAACGCATCCGGTACCGAGCAGCAGGAACGTCAGGATCAGCGGCCGCAGGCCGCGCTTGCCGGAAAGGTAACCGAGCGTTGGTATGCCGATGACGGCCCCCGCATTGACCATGAGTCCTGCCAGAATACCCTGCTGCAGCGGCAGGCCGGCATCGACGACGATCTTCGGCACCCAGCTCAAGACGAAATATACGGTCAGCGAGTTCAGTACAAAGGCCAGCCAGAGCCGCAGCGTGTTCGTGCGACGTGCACTGGTGAGCAGTGCCATGACGCCGCCGGAGGTTTCTGCTGCCGGCGCCGGTGGCAGCGCATCCAGGGTCGCTTGTCGCAAACCGCGCAATATTCGATTGATCTTCTCCAGCGCTTTCGCGGGTTGCTTTTGTGCCAGAAACACAAGTGATTCTGGCAGCGCCAGGGCCGCGATCGGAATCATCAGTGCGCCTATCGTTGCGCCGCCGAAAAATAAAGTGCGCCAACCGTATTCGGGCACGATCCATGCGGCGATCAGGCCACCCAGGGTTCCACCCACCGGGTAGCCTGCCTGCAGCAGGCCAATCGTCAGGTTACGGTGCCGGTCCGGCGTGTATTCGGCCACCATTGCAGTCAGGCTTGCCAGCATGCCGCCGATACCGAGGCCCGTTAAAGCTCGGGCAACAATCAGTTGCGGTACGGATCTGGACAGGCCCGTCAGTACCATCATGAGCGAAATCGCCACGAGGCAGATCAGAATCATCGCCCGCCGGCCAATGCGATCGGTCAGCGGAGCAATGAACATCGAACCCAGGGCCATGCCGACTAAGCCGGCGCTGAAAACCAGACCGAGTGCCGCAGGTTGAATGGCCCATTCGTCAGCGATCGGCGGTGCGGCAAAGGCAATGGCCAGAACATCGAAGCCATCCAGCATATTCAGCATGCAGCAGATCCCGATCACGGTTACCTGCAGTTTCTTCACCGGGCCGTTGTCGATGAGTTCGCGTATGTTCATGGGGGATCAGTCCGTTGCCTGCCAAAAATCGCGTCTGGCGGACTATAGTGGTTTACCAACACGAGAAATAACTTTTCTTGTCGACACATTTTATTCGGACGGTCAACGACTGCGCAGGCCCTCGCTCATCCGAGCGAACGCTTCGGACACATCCAGCGGATCGAGATGAACCTCGATGATCAATGGTCCCGGCCCCGTGTGGGTTTCGGCGCGTTCGAGAGCAGCCTCCAGGTCCCCCTCGGTTCGCACATCCGCGCCGGACACGCCGCCGAATGCTTCCGGCAATCCGTGGTAGTCCCAATCCTGAATGTCATTAAATGGGCCATCGTGGATCAGGCGCTCGGCGGTATAGCCCTGGTTGTTCATAACGAAAATAATTGGCGATATGCCGTAGCGCACCATCGTAGATAATTCCTGCGCCGTCATTTGAAACGCGCCATCGCCTTCCAATGCGATAACTCTTTGATCCGGTTTGGCCGCAAAGCAGGCGCCTAAGGCGAATCCAATACCGGATCCAATGGATGCCCAATAGCTTGACGCAAAATATCGGGACTCTGGCGGCAGCTGGACGTATGCCATATTGATGGACGGCCCGGAATCGGCCAGAAACACATCGCCCGGCGCAAGGAAATGCACGATACGATCGTAGAAGCGCTTGTTGCTTATCGGAGCATCCGCAACGGGCTCGAAGGGTCGATGTGCGGTATGTACAAACTCTTGCATCGGGATGTCAAGACCGGCCCAATGTCCTTTCGGCAGGGTGGCGAGCAGGCGGTCAATGACATCGGCGAGCGGAACACCGGTAAAGGTCCCGTCGGATGTTTTTACCTGCCCATCGAAAACATGCATGGTTCGATCATCCGACAGATTCGCCGAGGAGCCGCCCATATTGAAGTCGGACGCCACCGCCCCGAGCCAGACCACTGCGTCGGCCCCTTCGACAAACTCGCGCACCGGTTGCGGGCTGCCGAGACCGTGGTAGATACCGATACATCGCGGGTGATTTTCGAGAAAGTCCGGCTTTCCGGTAAACACCGAAGCAACTGGCACGCCGGTCTTATCCACCAGGGACTGCACGGCGACACGCAGGTCCGGAGAATTTATCTCGTGACCGACTAACAGCACACAACTGCTGGCGGCTTTCATTCTGCTGACCAGCGATTTGAGCGCCGCCGCTGTGGCAGCGGGATTCCCGATCCTGGCGACTTCGGCAAGCCGCCCGGCCACCGGCGAACAGGGCTGCTGCTGCACATCCTGTGCAATTTCCATATAGACCGGCCGACGCTCGCTCAGGCAGAGTTGCAACAACTCGTCGATATCGTTTGCAGCCCGCGCCGCGTCACCCAGGACCTTTGCAGCCACGGTAATCTGCTCGAAGATCCGCAGGGAGACGTCGTAGCGATCGGGTAAGACATGATGCAAATGAGGCCGGGTCCGGTACGCCTCGCTGGGTGGCCCTCCGGATATCACCACCATCGGGACGCGTTCGGCGAAGGCGCCGGCTGTCGCGTTGACCAGACTGAACGCGCCGGGTCCGTACGTCACAGCAACAGCGCCCAAACCCCGCATTCGGGCGTAGCCATCCGCCGCGTAGCCCCCGTTCAGCTCGTTACAGGTCGCGACATGCTCGATGTCGCTGGCGACCATCGCCTCAAAAAACGGCAAAATATAGTCTCCCGGGATGCCGAACAGGTGATCGACTCCGAGACCCTTGAGGCGACTAAGAAGAAATTCTGCAACGGTCACCAGACGGATAATAGCAAGCTATCTCAGGGCTTTGACTCCTACCAGCTCCCGCAACTTTCGTTTATGACGCTAACGGATCCATTGTCCACGCCGTTGCGGCCTGTGTAGTAGCGGTATCGAGGCGGTCAATGTAAACTGGTCAGTACAGTTGCGGCCTTCACGGCGAACAAAGAAAAGACCGGCTGGAGGCCACAACACGTCCCGTTCCGGGGCGCCGTAATACCTGTCAAGGGGGTAGCGTCATGTCTCATCAGAGATTCGGAATTCATCGTTTGTTGGTCATTGGCGTCGCGGGTGCGGTCGTCGCCATGAGCGGGCTGGCAGCACCCCGCGCAGCAGCCCAGGAGCAGGCGGGCCTCGAAGAAATCGTCGTCACCGCGCGAAAGCGTGAGGAGAACCTGCAGTACACACCGATGTCGATTACTGCGTTGACTGCTAAGGATCTGGCGCGCAGGGGTATTCAGAATATCAATCGTATCGATGAGGTCACACCGAACCTTGTCTTCGACACAGTCTCGCCGTCATCCGGGCAGACCAACAGTGTCATGGTGTTTATCCGCGGTGTCGGTCAGCTCGATTTTACCGGCACGACGGAGCCCGGCGTTGGCATCTATGTGGACGGTGTCTACTACGCACGTTCCATCTCGAGCGCGATCGAATTTCTCGACATCGACCGCGTAGAAGTGCTGAGGGGACCACAGGGCACCTTGTTCGGGCGCAATACCATCGGTGGTGCGATCAATGTGGTGACGAGGCAGCCGGCCGATGAGTTCGGCGGCTATGTCGAATTGGTTGCCGGCACGGACAGCCGGCTGGATGCCACGTTCAATGTCGATTTTCCGATGACCGATACCTTCAAGGGCAAGTTCACCGCGGCGACACGCAATCAGGACGGTTACGTAAAGAATCGGCTCACGGGCGTCGAAAACGGTGATCGAAATACGCAGTCCGCGCGGCTGGTCCTGCAATGGGATCCCACCGATACCTTGATGTTGTCTCTGAACACCGATTACACGCGCCAGCGGGAGGAAACGGCACCGAATACGCTGACCACCGTTAACCCCACGAGCGCCTTTGCGGGCTTTCATAATTTCGCCCCACCGGGGGCGGGAGTGGGTTGCGTGCCTCCCGATCCGACCGGCAATCCGACCTGTTACAGTTCCGACTGGCTCGGTGCACCTGACACGGACTGGTCCGGCCTTGCCAGCCAGTCCGACCTGGACAACTGGGGTGTGGGTCTGACCATCGATTGGGATGTGGGATCTGTGAACGTCAAGTCCATCTCAGCGTACCGCGATCTGGAATCGTTCTCTTCCCGTGATGGTGATCATTCGCCTCTGGTAATTTTCCAGACGACGGATCTTTTCGATTACAATCAATTCAGCCAGGAAATCCAGTTGAGCGGGCAGGCCGTGGATGACCGCCTGAACTGGCTGGCCGGGTTGTACTACTTCGAAGAGCAGGGTACGAACCCGAACCCGGTATTCATCTCGGTCGGGACCCTGCGCAGCGGTGGCGATTGGGACCACGACACCTCGGCGCTGTTCGGCCAGTTGACCTATGACTTCACGGACAAGCTGAGCCTGACCGCAGGAATACGCTATACCGATGAGACCAAGCGTTATACACCGTTCAACATTTACGAGACGCCGCTCGGTTTTGCGCCAGGGACTATCCTCGGCATCGACCCGGCTATCTGGGCGACCTATCCGGCGTCGATCACCGTCCCGGTGGCAGCCGCCCAGGCGATGTTCGGGCTGCCCCCCAACGTCGCGCCATCTTTTGGCATGACGCAGGCGGTCGGTGCGGACGTCTTTGTCCTGCCGAACGTTGAAGTCCGCCAGAATGTTGAAGAGGCCTCGCCGATGCTGAGTTTGTCGTACCGGTTTACCGATGACGTCATGATTTATGGTACTTACGGGGAAGCGTTCAAGGGCGGCGGTTTCACGCAGCGGGTAGCGCAGATTCGGCTGTCAACGCCGCAGTTTAAACCGGAATTTGTGACCTCATTTGAAATCGGCGTCAAGACACTGTTGCTGGACAATCGCTTGAGACTCAACGCAGCGGCTTTCTACAACGACTACGAGGATATCCAGATTTTTGTTCGCCAGGCTATTGCACCGGTGACGGTGAACGCAGGCGACGGCACGATTACCGGAGTGGAGATCGATTTCGATTATCTGCCGGTCGAGGCGTTCCGACTCACTGGCGGTATCAGCGTGCTCGACGCCGAATACGATAGCCTGTTGCCGGAAGCGATTGCCAATGGCATCAGCCTGGATAACAAATTCACCAAGGCGCCGGAATTCAAGGCCAACCTCTCCGGCATTTACACCTATAACCTGGCCGGCGGTGCGCTACTGTCAGGCCGGATCGATTACTCGTACATCGACGACATGTATCACGATCCACAGAATCACCCTGAATTGTTCTGGGGCAGTTATTCGCTGCTGGGTGCCGCACTCAACTACGAAAGCGCAAATCAAAGATGGCTGGTCACGCTGGGCGGACGGAATCTGACCGATGAGCAATACATGTCTTCGGGTAGCTGGTCACTGGCAACGGGCGGCTACGCCGAGGCGGTCTTCGACCGGGGGCGGCAGTATTATGTGACCGCAAGACTCGGATTCTGAGATAAGCTGCGCCGCGAGTAACGCGGCCGACAGGGACCAAAGGGGGCCACTATGTCTTTTCTGTTTCGAATAGCGTTCAACTTCATCATAATCGCCGGCATTGCGATCGTCGGCCTTGCCGCTGGCAACACTTACGCGCAAGAATCGGGCGCCACAGACTCATTGTTGCTGGAAGAAATCGTCGTGACCGCCCGGCGGCGGGAGGAAAGGCTGCAAGACACGCCGATCTCGATTTCCGCATTTACCGGCGCATCGCTGGAGCAGCGCCAGATCAATCGCCTGAGTGAGATCGGCTCGTACACACCGAACCTGATGTTCGACACCGGTGCGACATTTTCCGGCGCAAACTCGTCGGCCTCAGTCTTTATTCGCGGTATCGGTCAGGTCGACTTCACCCTGACCACCGAGCCCGGTGTGGGCATATACCTCGATGGTGTATACATGTCACAAACGATCGGCAGCGTGCTTGACCTCGTCGATATCGAGCGTATCGAAGTGTTGCGTGGGCCCCAGGGTACGCTGTTCGGACGCAATACCATCGGCGGGGCGATTAATGTGACGTCCAGAAAGCCGGCCGATGAACTGCAGTTTGATATCAAAACCACGGTCGGCGAAGACAGTCGCTTCGACGTGCGCGCCGGAGTGAATCTTCCGATTACGGACAACCTGGCTGTCCGTTTGTCCGCCGCTACATTTAACCGGGACGGTTACGTCGCCGCGCCGAACACACCGAGTGCAAAGAAACTCGGTGACATCGATCAGGACGTCGCCCGGTTTGCGCTGGGCTGGGAGGCGAACGAGAAATTCAGGCTGGATTTCAACCTGGACTGGTCCCGGCAGCGAGAAAACGGCGTCCCGAATGTGCTGGTCGGCGTATTCGACGGGGTCACCTTTGCTCTACCTGTTCCGCCGATCGGCACTATGCCGACCGATGCTTTGGCGCCCTTAAGTTTTGTGGATCTGCACAATCTGGTGGCGACGGTACCATTTGGTGAACAGGGTTGCTTGCCGGCGTTCGCGGGGCCGCCGCCGTTCTGTTCGCCGACGGTGGTGCCAAACCCCCGATTCGGCCAGTCCGACATTTGCAGCGGTAACGGTCTCAATCCGCCTGGTATTTGTGCGCCCGGCCGTAGCGACATCATCA
>FXBF010000105.1_pt1 | contig 24365 bp, 24 predicted proteins | sample 5335321 | NCBI WGS metagenome assembly FXBF01 (sample SAMEA103928391, study PRJEB20085) | sediment metagenome | isolation source: sediment
TATGGGCTTCTACGTCAAGCTTGCGCCGCATTTCGACATAGCGGTGTAACAATTCAGAACTAATCCCGCCTATGCTGGAAATTTCAGACCTCACGGTTATTGCCTCTTGTTGCAATATTAACCATAACTATTTACTACCATATTAGATACTAAGACTTCCTTAGTATTATTAATGATAGTCAACGCCTTTCTAAATAGAGGCAAAAAGGGAGTATTTGGCATGTTAGTGTTGAACAGACGGACCGGCGAGAGCCTGAATATCGGCGATGACATCCGCATTACCGTATTGGGCGTAAAAGGCGCTCATGTACGCATAGGCATTGCCGCACCGGCGAAGGTCGCTGTGCACCGGGAAGAAATATACGCGCGTATCCAGGCGGAAAAAACCGCCATGGAAACAAAGATACGCCAGTAGCGGGGCCATCCTTGTTTAGGTCCAATCAATTAAATTTCCCCTATAGCTGATTATTCAGTTCATTCTTGTAATTACGCTTATTGTCTGCATTGAATTACTGCCAGGATAGGTGGTACCTTGCTGCATTTACCACCATGGAATAAACATGCCGCATGTAAATACGGTTGCCGAGCTGCTTGGCGCCAACGGTCCCTTTATTGATTTAGTTGATGGGTTTGACCCAAGAGAGACACAACAATCCCTGGCGACGGCGATTGAGCAGCGATTAGCTGACCATGGGGCCTTGATCGCCGAATCCGGTACCGGTACCGGCAAGACCTTTGCCTATCTGGTGCCGGCGCTGCTCTCCGGCAAGAAGGTGCTGATCTCTACCGGCACCAAAAACCTCCAGGACCAGTTGTATAATCGCGACCTGCCGTTGGTCCGTAAGGCCTTGGAAATTCCAGTCAGTCAGGCACTGCTCAAGGGTCGAGCAAACTACCTCTGTCTGCATCGTTTTGAGGGGACCCAGCTAGAATCACGTTTTCATCATACCGAGACTAAATCGCACGGGAAGTCGAAACCGGGAACAGGGCGACAAGAGACCGAGATTGAGAAACTGGTGTCCTGGGCCGGGATCACCAAGACCGGGGACATCAATGAAATAGAAGATATTGCCGAGAACTCAGAGATCTGGCCGGCGGTTACCTCCACAAGTGAAAACTGTCTCGGCAGTCAATGCGGGCATTACCAGAAATGTTTTATCAATCGTGCCCGCCGACAGGCACTCGATAGTGAAATTGTGATCGTCAACCACCACTTGTTTTTTGCCGACCTGGTACTGAAAGAGGAGGGCTTCGGGGCCTTATTACCCGGTGCTGACGCTGTTATTTTTGATGAGGCCCATCAGCTCCCGGAGATTGCGACAAATTTCTTTGGCATAACGCTGAGCGGTCGTCAATTAACGCTGCTCTGTCGGGACACCGTGGTCGAGGATTTAAAGGAAAAGAGTGGTGTCAAGGAACTGAAGACAATTATCCCCAGGCTTGAGAAGGCGATTGTCGATTTTCGCCTCGCCCTAGGCAAGAAACCCAGACGAGATGCCTGGCTGACAGTCGAGAGCAACAAGACATTCCAGCATTCATTGTCAGAAATGATCGATGCCCTGAAGGTGCTTGATGCCGCGCTAGAGATTGCCGCCGGCACAGGACAGGGTCTGGCCAGCTGTTACCGCCGGGCAAACGAATTACTGAATAATCTGCTGACGATCGCTGAAGAACAAAATGTCGATTACATTAACTGGTTTGAAACCAGCCAGCGAACGTTCACCTTACATATGACCCCACTGGATATCGCCGGGTCGTTCAGGCAATACATCGACCTGGAGGAAAAGAGCTGGGTGTTCACGTCCGCGACGCTCTCGGTCAGACAGAGTTTTAAACACTATCAATCACAACTCGGTCTGGAGGAGGCGGTAACCGGCTGCTGGGAGAGCCCGTTCGATTATCGCCGGCAGGCATTATTCTATATCCCCAAGGATATGCCACGCCCCGCAGACCCGGGTTATACCGAGGAGGTAATCGAACAGGCGCTGCCCGTTTTACGTGCCAGTGAAGGCCGGGCGTTTATGTTATTTACCAGCCACCGCGCACTGAATATTGCCGCTGAGCTGCTCCCGGGCCGGGTCGACTATCCAGTGCTGGTCCAGGGCGAGGCCCCGCGCCCGGCCTTGCTGGATCAGTTTCGGGAGCACGGCAATGCCATCCTGCTCGGTACCGGCAGTTTCTGGGGAGGGGTCGATGTCCGTGGCAGTGCCTTGTCCTGTGTCATTATCGATAAACTGCCATTTGCGGCACCGGATGATCCGGTACTGCGGGCCCGTGGCGCCGCCATGGAGGCCAATGGGCATAATCCCTTTATTGAATATCAGCTACCCCAGGCGGTGATTACATTGAAACAGGGGGCCGGCAGATTGATCCGGGATAATCACGACCACGGGGTATTGGTCATTTGCGACCCTCGTCTGTTGAGCATGAATTACGGCCGGCTTTTCCGGGAGAGTCTGCCACCCATGCCGTTGACACAAGAGTTAGAAGATGTCGAAGCATTTTTTCGCTCATCATCATGCGTCTGTTGAGTACAGCAAAGTCTGTTAGACCCGGGCAAGATTAACGGTACAACTAGAGTGCACTTAAATTGAAATTACTCGCCTTAGACACTGCTACCGATGCCTGCTCAGCCGCTCTCCTGGTCGGTAAAGAGATCGCTGAAGAGTTTGAACTGGCAGGGAATCGGCACAGCCTGTTGATCTTGCCAATGATTGAAAGACTCATGGCCACAGCAGAATTATCGCCCGCTGATTTGGATGCGATTGCTTTTGGGCGTGGACCCGGATCCTTTACCGGTGTCCGGATTGCCGCTGGTGTCACTCAGGGGCTCGCCTATGCGGTCGATATCCCCGTGTTGCCAGTATCATCACTGGCAATCCTGGCCCAGGGCATTGATGCTGATCATGTGGTTCCGGCCATTGATGCCCGGATGGGCCAGATCTATTGCGCTACTTATAAACGTGATAACGACAGCATTGTGCATCTGCTTGGTGAGGAACAGCTTATCGCCCCGGGGGCATTGGCCCTGGCCGACAAGGGGCCATGGACGGGCGCCGGCAACGGCTGGGATGCCTATGCCGAGGACATCATGTCTGCAAATCCGGGGAGAGTTACCGCCTGGCAAGCGGGCTGCCATCCCCATGCCCGTGATCTGGCGGTGCTGGGTGACTATTATTATCAAGCCGGCAAGGCAGTCACGGCAACCGAGGCATTACCGGTGTACTTACGTGATAATGTCGCCCAGAAACCCGGATGAGGTCCACTGCTGTCCTACTTATGTGTCATTCACGGAATTCGGAGCCTGCCCCCGCGAAGGCGGGGGCGGGAATCCAGCGCTCTTGACCAGTATGTCAATCAATAACTTACTGGATGCCTGCCTGCGAGGCTGTGTGAAAACCCATCGTCACTCCGGCGGCACTGCTCTCGGCCATCCGTGGCCTTCGCAGTATTAGTACCTCCTGTACGTCAAGCCGGAGTCCAGAAGACACGCATCAATAAAATCAAAGAGATCTGGATGCCGGCTTCCGCCGGCATGACGCTAAGCCTGTTCATTTACGAGTTTTCACACAGCTTCCTGCGCCGGAATGACATCACAGGAATTAATCAGAGGTTCCCTAGGACTTTTTCGCTAAAATCGCATCCAGTTGTGTCTGAACCGCCTCAATGCTGCCGGCGGCATCGATCACCTTGATGCGCTCGGGTTCGCGTCGTGCCTGTTCAAGATAGGCCTGCCTGACACGGTTAAAGAAATCCAGCGACTCTTGCTCGAACCGGTCCGGCTGACTCCGCTCACCGGCGCGCGCCAGGCCGACCTCGACCGGTACGTCGAAAAGCAATGTCACATGTGGCCGCAAATCTCCCTGCACCCATTCCTCTAGCGCAGCAATGCGTTTGCGGTCGATACCCCGGCCGCCGCCCTGGTAGGCATAGGTGGCATCGGTGAAGCGATCGCACAGGACGACCTCATTCCTGGCCAGCGCCGGCTGAATGACATGCTGGAGATGATCGGCACGGGCGGCAAACATCAATAATAATTCACAATCGGCAGCTAACCGGCTGTCGTGTCTGTGCAGCAGGACCTCACGGATGGCTTCACCTGTTATCGTGCCGCCGGGTTCACGGGTAACACAAACGGACCGCCCGGCCTTTTCAAAGTGTGATTTGATGTAGGGTAGCTGGGTACTCTTGCCGGCACCCTCCCCGCCTTCCAAGGTGATAAAAAGGCCCTTAGTCACGTCTGCGTCTATTCTTCGATTGAGTGGAAGAAGGCGTTTTTGTTCGCCCCTTGAGCTGATATTTAATCACCGCCCGATTGTGTTCGGCCAGGGTTTCCGAGAAATAATGGCTGCCGTCGCCTTTGGCGACGAAGAACAGGACGCCGCTGGCTGTCGGATGGACCGCGGCATAGAGGCTGTCGCCACCGGGCATGGCAATCGGCGTCGGTGGCAGACCCCGGCGGGTATAGGTGTTGTAAGGGCCGTCCCGGCGGAGATCGCGCCGGCGCAGATTGCCGTCAAAATTCCCCCCCATCCCGTAGATGACCGTAGGGTCTGTTTGCAGTCGCATATTCCTGCGCAGGCGGTTGATAAAAACAGCGGCGATTGTCTGTCGCTCATCACGTTGGCCGGTTTCTTTCTCGATGATGGAAGCGAGTATCAGCGCCTGATACGGTGTTTGAATCGGCAGATTCGGGTCGCGATCCTGCCAGACCCGAGTCAGCCGGGTTTGCATCCGTCGATAGGCCTGCTGCAGGATCTGGACATCGCTTATGTCGGCGGCATAGGTGTAGGTATCGGGATAAAACCGGCCCTCCGGGTGCTCCCCGGTGTAGCCGAGCCTCTCCATGATCTGCGGGGGACTCATCCCCTTGAGTGTAGGTTTAAGCTTCGGCGCCTGGTGCAGGGCCTGTATAAACTGTTTAAAGGTCCAGCCCTCAACCAGGACCAGGGAGTACTGGATAACCTCGCCGGCGACGACCTGGTCCAGCAAGCCGCGCATGCTTGTCCCGCCCTGGAACCGGTATTCACCCACCTTGAGTTGCCGGCTGTCGCCGCGAACGAATCCGAGCAGAATAAATGACAGCTTACTGTCGATAATTTTCTTTTCGTGGAGTTCTCGGGCCAATCCCCGTAATGTCTGACCCGGTGCGACATGGTAAGTGACCGCCTGCTGGGTCAAAGGATGATTCCAGGACCAGGTAAAGTAGACGAAGGACAGCAGGCCTAGCGCCAGGACGATGGCGAGAATAAATCGGGTAATTTTATTTTTAAGCAATGGCATCTCTGAGCCCGTCTTGAATTTTTCTTGTTAGCGCCCCGGTGTTGAATTTCATATCACCAAACTTCCTGACTGGCCAGAGACCGATGAGGCTGTTAGTCAGGAACAGTTCATCGGCGGTTTCCAGTGCATCGATCTTAAATGCGGCAATATGTGTTTCAATACCCAAAGATGCTGCATTTTCCAGTACCAGGCCCCGCATTATCCCGGCGATACCGCAACGAGACAACTCCGGTGTGTAAAGCGCCTTGTCCTTGACCAGAAACAGGTTGCTCATAGTACCGGCAATGACATTGCCGTCACTATCCAGCATCAATCCCTCCTGGTAGTCGTCCTGCCACTCCGCCCTGGCCATCACTTGGTCGAGACGATTCAGGTGTTTGATACCCGCTAGCGCATTATTGTGTGCCAGGCGTGTCTGGCACAGGCGGACCGATACGCCCGCTTGCCGATAGTGCGTCGGGTAATTCGGCCATGGCAACAGGCCGAGAATGCGGGTAGGCGCCTGGCACTGGTGGGAGGCATAACCACGTGGGCCCTGTCCACGGGTGATAATAATTTTGAGTACGCCTTGGGGTAGCGCCTGGGTGATTTCATTGCTCTCAGATTCCAACTGGGCGATATCTGTAAAGGGGATGTGCAGCCGTTCGCAGCCACTTAGGAGCCGATCAAGGTGTCGTGACCACTGCAGCGCTTTGCCATTGACCACTGCCAGGGTCTCAAAAACGCCGTCACCATATTGCAGGCCCCGGTCGGCAATATCGATGAGCCGGCTGGGTTGGCCATTGATCAACGTCTTACTGGCAGTCATACCGCCCCCAGCGCAGCCAGCAGGCCCTTGGCCTTGGCGCGTGTTTCGCTTAATTCACGTTCCGGCACCGAGTCGGCGACAATACCGGCGCCCGCCCGTAGCCAGACTAAGTTATCTTTCAGTGTCATCGTACGGATTAATATATTCATGTCCATGCTGCCATCATGGTTGATGTAACCCATCGAACCGGTGTAAGCGCCGCGCGGTAGCTGCTCGAGTTCGGCGATGATCTCCATCGTCCTGACTTTGGGGCAGCCGGTAATAGTGCCACCGGGAAAGACCGCACGGATGATATCGCCCGGCGGGCAACCAGCCGCCAGCTCGCCGGTGATCTCCGAAACAATGTGATGCACATGCCGATAGGACTCAAGCACCATGTGTTCGTTGACCCGCACCGTCCCTGGGCGACAGATCCGGCCGAGATCGTTGCGCTCCAGATCAATCAGCATCACATGTTCGGCCCGTTCCTTGGGGTGTTGCAGCAGTTCCCGGGACCAGGTTTGATCCTGCTCGGGTTCTGCGCTCCGGGGATAAGTCCCGGCGATTGGTCGGGTACGGACCGTCCCCTGGCGGACCTGTACCAGGCGCTCAGGCGATGAACTGATGATGGCCTGCCCGGGTGCGAAGGTTGCCAGCCCGGCAAATGGGGCCGGGTTGGCCCGGCTCAATCGGCGGTAGAGTGTCACGGCACTGACGGGTTCGGTTAATTTTAATCGCCAGGCACGCGAGAGGTTGACCTGAAATACATCGCCCGCACGGATATAGTCTTTGATCCGGCTCACCCCGGCCAGGTAACGGTCAGGTTCATCTTCGATGAGGTCAGCAATGGCGATATCCGGACCGCTAACACCGGGTGTTGATCTGAGTGTGCTGATATCTGCATGGATCATGGCGATCAACGTGTCCGCCTGTCCGTTTTCACAGACGATGGTGTTGCGTTGTCGGACATGATCGAAAATAATCGCCGCCGGAAAACGGGTGGCCACGGCCAGTGGCCAGTCTGCATCGACGGGAAGCGCCGCCAATGGCCTTTCGAGTTGCATCACCAGTTCATAGGAAAGAAACACAAACCAGCCACCGGTAAAGGGGGTTTGGGCCGCGTCCTGGTCCGGCGTTGGCGCCTGCATGGATGCACAGTGTTTCCAGTAGCGATTCAGGCCGGCCAGGAAATCGCTGTCTGTCTCGCGGGTGTCGTTCCAATAGAGTTGCCGGTCCGGCTGGAGCCGGAGGCTGTCACCGGGGAAGGCGAACAGGATACTGAAACGGGCCTGGTCGGTACCGTGGGCGACGCTCTCCAACAGATGCGGGTAACGTTCGGGGAAGCTTTGGGTGAGGCAAGTCAGGTCAAGATCACCATCGATGTCATGACAGACATAATGGTTCATGGTTCGCTGGCGGCAGACCCGTGGCTTTCCCTGCAACTAGGCGAACTTGCGCAGGACCACGGTACCATTGGTGCCGCCAAAGCCGAAGGAGTTCGATAGCGCCGTGGTGATCTTCATTTCGCGGGCGGTATTCGGGATGTAATCCAGGTCACATTCCGGATCGGGGGTGTTCAGATTAATGGTGGGCGGTGCAATCTGATGATGAATCGCCAGGGCCGTATATGCGGCCTCGATCCCGCCGCCGGCGCCGAGCAGGTGGCCGGTCATGGATTTGGTGGAACTGATAGCGAGTTTTTTCGCGTGGTCGCCGAACGAGGTCTTGATGGCCAAGGTCTCGGCGCGATCCCCCAGCTGGGTGGAGGTCCCATGGGCATTGATGTAATCGATATCCTCGGCATTGATACCGGCATTGCGCAGGGCATTGTTCATGCACCTGGCGGCGCCCTCCCCGCCCTCGGACGGGCTGGTCATGTGATAGGCGTCACCGCTGATGCCAAAACCGGCAAGCTCGGCATAGATCCGGGCACCACGTTTTTTTGCGTGTTCCAATTCCTCGAGGACAACAACCCCGGCGCCTTCCCCGAGAACAAAACCATCACGGTCGGCATCCCAGGGGCGGCTCGCCCCCTCGGGATCGTCGTTACGCTGGCTCAGGGCCTTGGCATTGCCGAAACCCGCTACGCCTGTTGGCGTAATCGCGGCCTCGGCACCGCCGGCGATCATGACATCGGCATCGCCATATTCGATCAAGCGACCGGCATCACCGATACTGTGGGTGGCGGTCGAACAGGCCGTTACCATGGCCAGATTCGGGCCCTTCAGATCATACATCACCGACAGGTCACCGGAGATCATATTGATAATGGTCTTGGGCACGTAGAAGGGAGAGACCCACCGGGGCCCTTTGGCCCTGATGGTCATCATGGTATTTTCGATGGTGCCGAGGCCACCGATACCAGAACCGATATGCACCCCGATATTCCCGGCATTGGCATCCGTGACTTCCAGCCCTGAGTCTTTCAGGGCACTTGCCCCGGCGGCTACCCCAAATTGGATAAAACGATCCATCTTGCGGGCTTCCTTGGCCGGAAAGTAATCGACGGGATCGAATCCCTTGACCTCACCGGCTATGGTTGCAGGGTAATCACTGACATCGAAATGGGTGATGGGGGCGATGCCGCTGTTGCCAGCAATAATGTTTCCCCAGTTGCTGTCGACACCGATACCGACCGGCGAGATGATACCCAATCCGGTGATGACAACACGACGCTTACTCAATTGGTACCCCTCTTGGTATGACTTACCGGTATTTGGAAGGATGCAGATAAACCAAGGCCGCCACCACTACTGTGGTTGGCGGCCCGGAACCGGTTAGTGTTTAGCCTGATTTGGCGTTTACGTAATCGACGGCTTGCTGGACAGTGGTAATCTTTTCGGCTTCCTCGTCAGGAATCTCGCAATCGAATTCCTCTTCCAGCGCCATGACCAGTTCTACGGTATCGAGAGAGTCTGCGCCCAGGTCATCGACAAAGGAAGATTCTTTTTTGACCTCGCCCTCAGTCACGCCGAGCTGTTCAACGACGATTTTGATGACGCGTTCATCTACACTACTCATAGTTTTGTTTTCCTCCAGTTTAGGGTTCGCCGAGTACGCGAGGCCGCAATAGTTAACATACTTGACGGGCCCCGTCTACAGGTTGGGTTTTTTGTATTAATTCATGTACATGCCGCCGTTGACATGGATCGTGGTGCCAGTGATGTAGCCGCTTTCCGGCTGGGCCAGAAAAACCACGGCCTGGGCAACTTCTTCCACTGTCCCCAGGCGTCCCAGCGGAATCTGGCTTAACAGCGCCGATTTCTGGTCCTCCGGCAATGCCCGGGTCATATCGGTATCGATAAATCCCGGGGCGACGGCATTGACGGTGATATGGCGACTACCGACTTCCCTGGCCAAGGCCCGGGTAAACCCCATCACCCCGGCCTTGGCGGCGGCATAATTGCTCTGACCGATATTGCCGGTGACGCCGACGACCGAGCTGATATTAATGATGCGGCCCTTGCGGGCCTTGCTCATGGGCCGCAGGCAGACCTTGCTGAGCCGATAGAGGGATTTCAGATTGGTGTCCATGATGGCATCCCATTCCGCTTCTTTCATCCGCATCAGCAGGTTGTCGCGGGTAATCCCGGCATTATTCACCAGGACCGTCGGCGCACCAAAATTGTCGGCCACCGTCTGCAGAAGGTCATCCACAGACGATTGTTGGGTGACATCCAGCGGTATCCCCTTGCCTTTAATATCATTTTCTTTCATGTAGTTACTGATGTTATCTGCACCATTACTTGAAGTTGCAGTGCCGATCACGGTCGCCCCTTGGCGTCCCAGGGCCAGGGCAATCGCCTGGCCGATCCCCCGGCTGGCGCCGGTGACGAGGGCAATTTCATCAGTCAGCACGTCTTTTCCTCCTGTATGGGCGTGTAATCAATGATTTTTATCAGGTTGCGGCGGGGCTGGTCAATGCGTTCAGCGCCTGCTGCAGGCTGTTGTCATCATAGACCGGCAACGTCCGGCAATGTTTATCGGTGCGTTTAATGAGCCCGGTCAGTACCCTGCCGGGACCGCATTCTACGATCCGGTCGATACCGGCGCCAATCATGTATTGAATGCTCTCAACCCAACGGACCGGGGATTCCGTCTGTCTGACCAGGGCATGGCGGATAGCAGCGGGATCGGATTCGGCAGTGACGTGGGCATTGTGGATGACCGGGATCGCCGGCGGATGGATCTCGACCGTTTGCAGGCGCGCCGCCATTTTTTCTGCCGCCGGGTGCATCAGGGCACAATGCGACGGGACGCTGACCGGTAAGATTAATGCCCGTTTAGCGCCTGCTGCCTTGGCATTGGCGATGGCACGATCAACCGCGGTTTTGCTACCGGCAATCACGACCTGGCCGGGGGAATTGTAATTCACCGGTGACAACACCTCGTCCTCGGCATTGTCGGTGCACAACTGGCCCACTGCATCGTCATCGAGGCCGATAATGGCCGCCATCGCCCCCTCCCCGGCCGGTGATGCCGCCTGCATATATCGCGCACGATCGGCGACCAGACCGATGGCGGCAGTGAATTCAAGGGCACCGGCACAAACGAGGGCGGTGTATTCTCCAAGACTGTGGCCGGCCATCATCATTGGCGCCGGACCTTGTTGGGACTGCCACACACGCCAAACCGCCATTCCGGCGGCCAACATCGCCGGTTGGGTGATTTCCGTCTGGTTGAGTCGGTTGGTCGGCCCGTTGCTGACCAGTTCCCATAAATTCTGCGACAGCACCGCTGAGGCCTCATCGAAGGCCTGTTTAACTTCCGGGTGGGCGGTCGCCAAATCGGCCAGCATACCGACTGCCTGTGAACCCTGCCCCGGAAATACGAACGCTAATGACATGGTGATGACCTAAACTATTTACTATTTCAGATTAGTTTGCCGCAGAGGGTCACTCTAGCACTTCCTGTGCCCGTGGCACTCACACGTCCCTGTGTTTCGCGCGGAGACGCAGAGAAACGAAGAAATCAGGAGAATTCTCTGTGTCTCTGTGGCCATTCTTTTTCTTTATCCAGCGGTACTGACATTAATAATTCAATAATACCGAACCCCAGGTGAAACCGCCGCCGAAGGCCTCGAGCAATACCTTGTCGCCGGGGTTGATACGGCCGTCACGTATCGCCTCGTCCAGGGCCAACGGAATGGAAGCGGCAGAAGTATTGCCATGACGGTCAACGGTGACCACAACCTGATCCATCGACATCCCCAATTTCCTGGCGGTGGCAGTAATGATACGGATATTGGCCTGGTGTGGGACCAACCATTTGATATCACCTTTATGCAGATCGTTCGCCGCCAGGGTCTCATCCACGATCCGCCCCAGGGTATTGACTGCGACCTTGAACACATCGCTGCCCTGCATGGTCATATAGGCCTCGTTCTTTTGTACCTTTTCGTACCCCTGGGAAATGCCTGCCGGGACATAGAGCAAGTCCTTGAACTGCCCATCCGCATGCAGGTGCGAGGAAATGATGCCGGGTTTGTCGGCGGTCTGCAGGATCACGGCCCCGGCGCCGTCGCCAAACAGGACGCAGGTATCGCGATCGGTCCAATCGGTGATGCGTGACAGGGTCTCGGCGCCGACGACCAGGACACACTGCGCCGCTTCGGTGCGGACAAATTTATCAGCAACACCGAGGGCGTAGACAAAGCCGGTACAGACGGCCTGGATGTCGAAGGCCGGGCAACCATGGATATCGAGCCGATCCTGCAATAGACAGGCAGTACTGGGAAAGATCTGGTCAGGGGTGGTGGTGGCGATAATGATCAGGTCGATATCGGTGTTCTTGACCCCGGCCGCCGCTATTGCCTGCCGTGACGCGGATTCCGCGAGATCGCAAGTGGTCTCATTTTCTGCAGCAATTCGCCGTTCCTTGATGCCGGTCCGGCCAACAATCCACTCATCTGTGGTATCGACCATTTTTTCCAGCTCCTGGTTGGTCAATACCTTCTCTGGCAGGTAACTGCCGGTACCGGCGATGCGGGAGTATCTCAAACCGCCTGCCCTCTTTGTTTCAGCAAGGGTGCGAGTTCCTGGTTGATCTGTTGTGGCAGGTGTTTATCCACTTCCTTGATGGCTTCAGCGATAGCGTACTCGAAGGCCAGGGCATCGGCACCACCATGACTCTTGATGACGATCCCATTGAGACCGACCAGACTGGCGCCGTTATAGCGGCGGTAATCGACCCGTTTACGAAAGGCATACAAAACCGGTAAGGCCACCAGACCGGCGAGGCGTGTCAATAGATTGCGGTTGAATTCCTCTTTCATGAAATGGGTGATCATCTGGGCGAGACCTTCGCTGGTTTTCAGGGCGACATTGCCGATAAAACCGTCACAGACAACGACATCGACATTGCCGGTATAGATCTCATCACCTTCGATGAAGCCGGTGTAGTTAAGCCTGCTCTCGCGGATGAGTTCTGCCGCCTTTTTTACGATCTTATTGCCTTTGATATCCTCTTCACCAATATTCAACAATCCGACCGTCGGCCGTTCAATGCCTTCTGTGGCACTGACTAAGGTCGACCCCATGAGCGCAAACTGAAACAGCTGTTCCGGGGTGCAGTCAATATTAGCACCGAGATCAAGCAGGTGTACGTGATTTTTAATTTTCGGCAGTGTTTTACAGATGGCCGGTCGATCGATACCGGCAAGGGTCTTGAGGACAAAACGTGCGGTAGCCATTAATGCCCCGGTGTTGCCGGCACTGACACAACCCTGGGCGGTGTCCTCTTTCACCAGATTGATGGCGACTCGCATTGACGAGTCTTTTTTGCCTCGCAGGGCCAGCGCCGGGGGTTCATCCATGCCAACGACCTGAGAGGCGTGATGGATAATCAGCCGCTCGCTCTCGACGGCCTTATTTTGTGCCAGCTCATTGGCAATAGTCTGCCGATCACCCACCAGGATCAGCGTCAGGCCGGGTGTCTTTGCCAGGATTGAGAGTGCGGCGGGGACGGTGACACTAACGCCGTGATCACCCCCCATGGCATCGAGGGCAACCGTTGTCGTCACTGCAGCTAGCCCTTGTCCATTCCAGAGGTTACCGGGGATTACCCGGCTTTGGTTTCGATGACTTTTTTGCCGCGATAATACCCATCTGCGGTAAGGTGATGGCGCCGATGGGTCTTGCCGCTATTTTTATCTATCGACAGCGTGGGACCCGAAAGCGAATCATGCGAACGCCGCATGTCGCGTTTTGAAGGACTCTTTTTGCTTTTCTGAACAGCCATGATTAATCCTCTACTCTACTGTCTGTTGAGAAGCGCTAATGCTTCCGTTTAATCTGTTCCAGAACGGCGAACGGCTTATCCGTTTTCTCCACCGTTTTCGCAGCGCCATTGATGTACTTCATCGCCGGACAATCGCCCTTTTCATGCTTGGGTATCATTGGTATCGCCAATAACACCTCATCTTCCACCAGTCGATAAAAATTAATGGTCTCATCGACACTAATGGTATCCAGATTTGCCGCCAGCTCCTGTGAGTCTTCGCGACGCAGGAAGTTCACCCGGATGTTCAAAGCCAATGGCAGTGTCATCGGTTCCAGGCAACGCTGACAAGTCAATTCCAACTCGCCGATGAGTGATCCGGCCATTTCGACCACTCCCAAATCGCTGCGACTAAAACCCAGATCGACCCGGAGCTGCTTGTCCAGTTCCGTACAAATCTCGCGCAATCGGGGCAATTGTGCAAGCGATAGCGTGCCCTGTAGACTGGCCCCACGGTCCGCCAGTCTGAAGGGGTCAATGATCGCCGGCATGCCCCCGGTCATAAGGCGCGCATCATAGCCCTCCGACCTGGATGTGTCAAAAAAAGCCCTTTTTTATGGTTGTTTTAATCATCGTTGTTGACACCACAGACCCCATTTCGTAAAAAGCAGGGCGATTTAACTATTCATCGGGGGCACTTTCGCTGCAATGGCACGGAGTTCGGGTTGATCAAGAAGATACTGGTCGCTAACCGCGGCGAGGTCGCGGTCCGCATTGTCCGTGCCTGTGCCGAAATGGGTATTGTCTCGGTGGCCATTTACTCCGATGCCGATCGCCATGCCCTGCATGTCAAGAAGGCCGACGAGGCCTATAACCTCGGGCCTGATCCTATCGGTGGTTATCTGAACGCCCATCGCATCGTCAACCTGGCGGTCACCGCCGGTTGCGATGGCCTGCACCCGGGCTACGGTTTCCTGTCCGAGAATCCACTCCTGACAGAGACCTGTGAGCGACGTGGGATAACCTATATCGGCCCATCGGCAGATGTACTTACCCGTATGGGTGACAAGACCCAGGCGAGACAGGCCATGATCAAGGCCGGGGTGCCGGTCATCCCGGGTACCGAAGACAACATCAGCGATGAGGCCGAGGCCCTAAGGGTGGCCGCTGAGACCGGTTACCCGGTCATGCTCAAGGCCACTTCCGGCGGCGGCGGCCGGGGGATACGCCGCTGTGAAGATGAAGATGAACTACGCAATAATTACAATCGCGTGGTGTCGGAAGCAACCAAGGCCTTTGGTCGAGCCGAGGTGTTTCTGGAAAAATTTATTACCAAATCCCGCCATATCGAAGTGCAGATTCTCGGGGACAAACAAGGTCATATTATCCATTTGTTTGAACGTGATTGCTCGATCCAGCGACGACATCAGAAGCTTGTTGAAATCGCCCCATCGCCACAATTGAGCGGTAAACAACGCGAAAAGGTTTGTAAGTTGGCAGTACGGGCCGCCAAGGCCGTTAACTATGAGAATGCCGGAACTGTAGAGTTTCTCATGGATGAAGCGGGTGATTTTTATTTTATGGAAATGAATACTCGCCTACAGGTAGAACATACCGTCACTGAGGCGATTACCGGGGTCGATATCGTCCAGGAACAGATACGGGTTGCCAGTGGCGAGCCCTTATCCTACAAACAGAAAGACATCAGTATGCGTGGCTTTGCCATCCAGTTCCGGATCAATGCCGAAGACCCGAGAAATGATTTCCTGCCGAACTTCGGTCGCATCACCCGCTATTATTCACCTGGTGGTCCGGGAGTGCGTACCGATGCGGCGATCTATACCGGTTATGAATTCCCGCCACATTATGATTCTATGTGCGCCAAGCTCACTGTGTGGGCATTAACATGGGAGGAATTACTGGCACGGGCGCGTCGGGCGCTCAAGGATGTCGGCCTGCATGGTGTCAAAACGACTAAACCGTTTCACCTGGAGATTCTCAAGTCATCTGATTTTATCTCCGGCCATTTCGACACTGGATTCGTAGAACAGCATCCTGAACTGATAAACTACTCGGTACGCCGCCCCCCGGGGGATCTGGCCGCCGCCATCGCCGCCGCCCTGGTGGCGCATCACGGTCTATAACAAAACGGAAACATCATGGCGAAAGCAAACAAGGTCCATATCACCGAACTCGTCCTGCGCGATGCCCACCAGTCGCTGCTGGCGACACGGATGCGCACCGAGGATATGTTGCCGGTCTGCGAAAAACTCGACCGGGTCGGCTTCTGGTCCCTGGAGGCCTGGGGTGGCGCCACCTTTGACGCCTGCGTGCGTTATCTGAAAGAGGACCCGTGGGAACGCCTGCGCCAACTCAAGCAGGCCTTGCCGAATACGCCCATTCAGATGTTGCTGCGTGGCCAGAATCTCCTGGGTTATCGCCATTACTCCGACGATCTGGTTAAGGCCTTTGTCGACAAGGCGGCGGAAAACGGGGTCGATGTCTTTCGAATCTTTGATGCCATGAATGATCTCCGTAACTTACAGACCTCGGTTAAGGCCGTGATCAAGACCGGTAAACATGCCCAGGGGGCGATCTGTTACACCACCAGCCCGGTGCATACTATCGACCATTTTGTCGACCGGGCCAGGGAAATCGAGAAGATGGGTTGCCATAGCCTCTGTATTAAAGACATGGCCGGCCTGTTAACACCAGCGGTGACGGCGGAACTCTTTGCCGCTTTGTCCAAGGCAGTCAAATTACCGTTGAGCTTCCATTCCCACACCACCGTTGGTGTCGCCAATATCAGTATGTACAAGGCAGTGGAAAATGGCGCCCGCCATGTCGACACCGCTAACAGTGCCCTGTCCTGGGGGACCAGTCACTCACCGACAGAGAGCATGGTGGCGGCATTCAGGAATACTCCCTATGACACCGGTCTGGACCTGGCGCAGCTCGAAGAGATCGGTTTTTATTTCCTCGAGATCCGAAAAAAATACCATCAGTTTGAAAGCGAATTTACCGGCATTGACACCCGGGTGGCGGTCAATCAGGTACCGGGGGGGATGATCTCCAACCTGTCGCACCAGTTGAAAGAGCAAGGGGCCTTGAACCGCATGAACGAGGTGCTGGCCGAAATACCCCGTGTGCGTGAGGACCTCGGTTATCCGCCCCTGGTGACCCCCACCTCTCAGATTGTCGGCACCCAGGCGGTACTGAACGTTATTACCGGTAAACGCTACAAGAGCATTACCAATGAAGTGAAACTCTATCTCCAGGGTTATTACGGCAAGGCCCCGGGTCCGATCAACGAGACAATGCGCAATCAAGCCATAGGCGAGAATGAGATCATCAGTTGTCGGCCAGCCGATTTGCTGAAACCTGAACTAGACAAAGTCAGAGCCGAGATTGGCGAACTTGCCCAATCCGAGGAGGATGTCCTGACCTACGCCATGTTCCCCGAGGTCGGCCGGAAATTTCTCGAGGAGCGTGCCAGTGGCAATTTGCAACCGGAAGAACTCCTGCCACCTGCCAATGTGCAGGCCCCGACTACCGCTTATACACCAACTGACTTTAATGTCACGATGCATGGTGAGACCTATCACATCCTGGTAAAGGGCGTCGGCCATAAAACCGATGAACAGCGGCCGTTTTATGTTTCAGTCGATGGTGTGCCGGAAGAAATCCTGGTTGAGACCCTGGTTGAGACGATCCCGACTGAAAGCGGCATGGTGGATACGAAGCGTGCCGTCAAAGGTTCCAAACGGCCCAAGGCAGGCAAAGAGGGTGATGTCACCAGCTCCATGCCCGGCACCATCGTTGACGTCATGGTGAAAAAAGGTGATTCGGTCAATGCCGGTGACCCGGTGCTGGTGATTGAGGCGATGAAAATGGAGAACGAGGTCCCGGCACCGATCTCCGGGACTGTCGAGGCCGTGCATGTCACCAAGGGCGATAATGTCAATCCGGACGAGGCGTTGGTAGAAATAGAATGAAGTAAAAAAATATTTCTGCCGCAAAGACGCCAAGGCGCAAAGTGGAAACACAAGGATCTTGAAAGGCGATCATTGATCGCCTTTGAAAATCAGCGGTATCTTGTTCAACGATGGTTGTGTGTATCGCCTTATTCAGGCACATATACATATCCCATGCTTCACAGGGCCGGCAAATGCCGGCCCTCTAGTGTTTTATTTTTTATGTTTTCTTTGCGCCTTGGCGTCTTTGCGGCAAATTATTAATTAAAGCATGTCTCAATTAAAACTGATCTTGGCCTCGTCTTCGCCTTACCGGAAAGAGTTACTGGCAAGGCTGCAACTCCCGTTCACGGTAATAGAACCCGATGTCGATGAAACACCGTTGACAGATGAGCCGCCGTCAGTCTTGGTAGAACGGTTGGCGATCAGCAAGGCGCAATCGGTAGCCGCGGCCAATACCGATAGCCTGGTGATCGGTTCCGACCAGGTAGCGATTCACAATGGCGCGATCATCGGTAAACCCCATACCCATGACAATGCCGTCAGGCAACTGCTGCAGGCCTCAGGCAAGACGATTACCCTCTATACCGGTCTGGCCCTGATCAATGCCGAACGGGGCAGAGTGCAGAGCGAGGTCATTCCATACCGGGTCGTCTTTCGATCACTGGCCCGCGAACAGATCGAGAACTACCTGCACAAGGAACAGCCCTATAAATGTGCCGGCAGTGTCAAATCAGAAGGCCTGGGTATCGCCCTGCTTGAACGCTTTGAAGGCGACGACCCGAATACGCTTATTGGTTTGCCGCTCATCCGCTTGATCCGGATGCTGGAACAGGAAGGCATAACGCCGATTTAACGCAAGCTCCCCGGTACCGTGTTCATCAGAAAGCGGGTCTCGAAAGCGTTGGCAATCGATACCCCCAGCTTCCGGATGAAGCGGTCGATGAAACGCGGCCGGTATGTATAGTCGACGATATTTTCCGCCTTGATCACTTCCCGGGCGACGTAGCTGGCACTGCCCATATAGTCGACCAGGCCCAGCGCCTTGGCTGTAGAACCAGACCAGAACAGGCCGCTGAACAAATCCTTGTTTTTTGACAGGGCCTCGCCCCGCCCTTCCTTGACGGCATTGATAAACTGGGTGTGCACCTGGCCCAACATTTTCTTGGTATGCCGAAGTGAGTAGGCATCGAGTGGCGAATAAGGGTCGAGAATGCCCTTACGCTCACCGGCCGTTATCAACCGCCGCTCGATGCCGAGCTTTTTCATCGCCCCGACGAAACCGAAACTATTGAACAGCACGCCGATGGAACCGACGATGCTGGACTCATTGGCGTAGATCTTGTTTGTTCCGGCAATGGCGTAATAGCAGCCCGAGGCACAGACATCGACGATGACGGCGTAAATGGGTTTCTTTGGATAGAGTTTCCGCAGTCGTTTGATCTCGTTATAGATGTATGCCGACTGCACCGGGCTGCCGCCAGGGCTGTTGCTGCGAATGATCACACCTTTGCTGTTCTTGTTCTTGAAAGCATCTCGTAGGCTCGAGACGATCAGATCGGCGCTGGCCGGGCTGTTACTGGTAATAATGCCGTCGAGATTGACCAAGGCCGTATGTTCGTCTGCCTGTGCCCGATCAGCGACCCCATCACCGGACAGGCCGATAAACAGGGGAATCGAGAGGATCAGCAATAACAATAGATAGACACCGAAGAAAATCTTAAAAAAGATCCCCCATTTTCGTGCCCGCCGCTGTTCATTCAGACTGGCAAAGGCGAGCTTCTCTACGAGTTCGCGTTCCCAGCCTGTTTTAGTCGATGACGTGTGTGGATTGTCTGTCTCTTGGTTCGACATAGTGTGCCCCGGTTAATCCGAATCGAATAGCGATGAGATTAAGTGTAGATCATCCTGATTTTTCAAGTAAATATTTCCATCCTGTTCATTCAGCCCGATCTTGGTCAAACCGCGGCCATTACAGCGCCCGGTGACACAGGCGCCGCTATCGGGTGCATAACGCGCCCCGTGAGTCGCACAGATCAGCCGGGTCTTTTCGACATCAAAGAATTCGCCCTGGCTCCAGTCGAGTTCGACCGACTGGTGACCGCATTGATTTAAATAAGCGTGTACCTGTCCCCGATATCGGATGATAAATGCCGGTAGGGCCTGTCCGGCCTGCATGACCTTGAATCGGAAACCCCGTCCGCCATCAACCACTGCCCTACTCGGGCAGATCAGATTGTCAATAGATATTACTGCAACCACAGCCGGACTTCTTCAAATGAATCGCAACAGTCCAGCGGTTCGTAGGCAAGCAGGCGTTCACGGTCATGGGCGCCATAACTCACCGCCAGGCTGGCGGCACCGGCACGCTGCGCCATTTGTAAATCATAGGTCGTATCACCGACCACCAAGGCCTTATCGCTCGAGATACCGGTCTGCACCAGCAAGTCTACGATCATCTGCGGGTGGGGTTTGGAGGCCGCCTCATCGGCACAGCGGGTGGCAATAAAGCGATGCTGTATATCGGTCTGATCGAGGATGCGGTTGAGGCCACGCCGGGCCTTGCCGGTCGCGACGGCCAACAGGTAGCCGGCATTTTGCAGGCTCTTCAGCCCCTCAGGCACCCCATCAAAAAATGGCATCTCCGTATGATCGAGATGCAGGAAGTGTTCCCGATAACGCTCGACCAGTGTCCCCATTTGCTGCCGGCTGATATCCGGCAAGACGGTGTTCACAGCCTCTTGCAGGCCGAGACCGATAATATTGCGGACAGCGGCATCACCCGGATAGCCCAGACCGGACTCATCGATGGCGGCGCGGAAACAAGTGATGATCTTCTCCGCCGAATCCATAAGCGTGCCATCCCAATCAAAAATAATCAGATCATAGTCTTTCGATTTCATTTCATGCTTTCAATGATTGCCGCCAGCGCTGCCGGCAGTTCCGAATGGAGGCTGAGTTTACTATTACTGGCGGGGTGGGCAAATGTAATCGAAGCCGCATGCAAAAACATGCGGGTCAGCCCCAGCCTGGTCATTTCACGGTTGAATCCACGATCGCCGTATTTCTCATCACCAGCGATAGGATGGCCAATATGGGCGCAATGCACCCGTGCCTGATGGGTGCGCCCGGTAATTAATGCGATCTCAACCAGGGTCGCGGCCACGAACTGCCGGACCGGTTTGATCCGGCTGACCGCCGGCTTGCCCTGATCGCTAACGCGCACCATGCGTTCACCGGATTGTAAGTGATACTTGTGCAGGGCCGCCTCCACCTGCCGCGGTCTGCCTGCCAGCCTGCCTTGTACCAAGGCCAGATAGCGCTTATCGATCTCACCGTTGCGCAACTGGGCATGCAGCGCCGTCAGTGCCGACCGCCGCTTGGCGAGTATGAGACAGCCGGAGGTCTCCCGGTCGAGCCTGTGCGCCAGCTCCAGGTAAGGGGCATTCGGCCGCAGTTGGCGGACGGATTCGATCAGTCCCAAGGAGATCCCGCTGCCACCGTGTACCGCCATGCCGGCAGGTTTGTCGAGTACCAGTAGACGTTCGTCTTCGTAGAGGGTGATGGCATCGAGCCAGGCCAGCGTCTGCGGCGTGCGCGCCGGTTTCCTCGCCGGTGGTCGCCGGATCGGCGGGATGCGAACGATATCACCGGCCTGCAGGCGATAGCTGGGGGGTTTGCGGCCGCTGTTGATTCGTACCTCGCCCCGCCGGAGGAGCCGGTAGATATGCGTGCGGGGCACCCCTTTGAGCTGGGTCAGCAAATAGTTATCCAGGCGTTGACCGCTGTGGCTGGCATCGATTTCCACATGCAGGACTTGGGCTGGCCCCGGTCTTTTTGTGGTCATGGTCATGGGATGGGGCTCATCGGGCCGATTGCTGGATTTGGATTAGGCTGTTATATTTTGTCTGTGTCCACACCGCTAATACCATGTGAAATGTGTGGGAATGGTTTACGCTGTCGCTGACGGTAAAGATCTCAGTAATACAGATAGTTACAGCGATAAGTTTAACATGGAGCAGAGGTTTTCTCGCCCCGGGTACCGCTACCCGGTGCTAGTGGGTCGGTCGCAGTCGCCGTTAATCGGTTAGCGCCCCCACATTTAAAGGGTTTTGCGCCCCTCGCCCATCAGAGAGGTGCTGCAGTATTATTTGCCTGACGGACGATTATCGATGGCCGGCTGACCGCGATAGCTTGCGGGGCCTAGGCGACATGGGCGGATGTCGGACGTGCCAATAGGTCCGGATTAGGCGACAAAGGAATCGCCAATGAAAAGATTGTTGTTTAACGCAACTCACCCCGAGGAGTTGCGCCTCGCCGTCGTCGATGGCCAGAAGCTGGTCGACCTCGATATTGAATCCTCGGTCTACCAAAAACGCAAAGGTAACGTCTATAAGGGTAAGGTCACCCGCGTGGAACCGAGCCTGGAGGCCGCGTTCATCGATTATGGCACCGAGCGCCAGGGCTTCCTGCCTCTAAAGGAAATCTCCCGCATTTATTTTACCGACTTTGATGACCACAAGACCCCGATCGGCCAGGTGCGGATCCAGGATGTCATCAAGGAGGGTCAGGAACTGATCGTCCAGGTCGACAAAGAGGAACGTGGCAGCAAGGGCGCCGCCCTCACCACCTTCATCAGTCTCGCCGGCCGATTCCTGGTACTAATGCCCAATAATCCCAAGGGTGGCGGCATCTCCCGTCGGATCGAGGGTGAGGAACGGGCCGAATTGCGGGAGGCGATGGCCCAGTTACAGGCGCCGACCGACTACGCCCTGATCGCCCGTACCGCCGGCCTGGGCAAGAGCGCCGAGGAATTGCAATGGGACCTGGACTACCTCGTCGGCCTGTGGGATGCCATCAGTGAGGCCGGCGCCAAGGACCCGGCTCCGTTTCTGATCTACCAGGAAAGCAACCTGGTGGTCCGTACCGTCCGCGATTATATGCGTCAGGATATCGGTGAGGTCCTGATCGATAACCGCGATATCCATGAGCGTCTGACCAAATTTATGCAACAGGTGGTCCCGCACCATTTAAACAAACTCAAGCTCTACGAGGACGAAACCCCGCTGTTTACCCGGTACCAGATCGAATATCAGATCGAGTCGGCGTTCTCGCGTGAGGTGCAACTGGAGTCAGGCGGCTCGCTGGTGTTTGACCGGACCGAGGCCCTGGTCACCATTGACGTTAACTCCGCCCGCGCCACCAAGGGCAGCGATATCGAGGAGACCGCCCTCAATACCAATCTCGAGGCGGCCGAAGAAGTTGCCCGCCAGCTCCGCCTGCGTGACCTGGGCGGACTGATCGTGATCGATTTTATCGATATGACCCCGGCGCGTAATCAGCGCCAGGTCGAAAATCGTCTGAATGAGGCCTTGAAACAGGATCGGGCGCGGGTCCAGGTCGGCCGGATCTCCCGTTTTGGCCTGTTGGAAATGTCCCGACAACGCCTGCGACCGTCACTCGGCGAGGCCAGCAGCCTCGTCTGTCCGCGTTGTCGCGGCACCGGCCATGTCCGCAGTGTCCAGTCATCGGCCCTGAATATCCTCCGGATTATCCAGGAAGAGGCCGCCAAGGAGAATTCGGCTGCGGTCCACGTCCACCTGCCGGTGGAAACGGCCTCATTCCTGTTGAATGAAAAGCGCTTTGAAGTGAGTACGATCGAGTCCAAGGTCGGCACCCCGGTGCTGATCATCCCAAGCCCGACGATGGTGACCCCGCATTACCATATCCGCCGTCTGCGCAGCGAGGAATTTGAGATGCTGGCGGATCAGGCCAGTTATGAGTTGGAGATCGTCGACGACGAGCTAGACACGTCCGGTACCGGGCCGGTCCAGGCGGGTCCGATTGAAAAACCGGCGGTCGGCCCCATGAGTCATGCCAGTTCAGCACCCCCCCGGCCAGCGGGCGAGGGCCTGTTCAAACGCCTTGTGAAGTTTCTTTTTGCTGAGGGAAAAAAGCCGAAACAGGCGCCGCCGCCACGCGATAAACGAGATAGCGGCCGACGCCGCAGTGCCCAGAAGGGCCGTGGTCAGGTTCGCCAGCGCAACACCCAACGTGGCAAACGCCCCCAACAGACCAAAGGTCAGCGGCCAAAAGCTAGCGGCCGCGATAGCACCAGCGGGCAGGCCAAAGGACGTGTCCAGAAAGACCACAGCAGCAAGGGTGAGGCCCGTGTGCGTGGTACGCGTGGCGGGCGTCGTGGGCGCCCCGCCGGGCGGCAAAGCAACCCCGTGGCCACAGGTGGTAAGCCGACGGCAACCGCCGCAGAAGATAATAGTCGTCCAGCGCCTAAACAGGCCCTGACAGCCGAACCGTTGAAAGACGAGACAGTCAGTTCATCTTCGGCAGCCATCGACATGAAGACCAACAATGACCACGTACCTGCGAAAACTGGGCCGGAGACCGCCGCCAAGCCGCCAAGCCCCGATAATTTTGCGCCACCCGCTAAAGACGAACCAGCGTCACAGGAAAAGCCGACTAGCAGCCACCAAAAATCGGCATCCGAGGTTATCGAAACAAAAAACGATAGACCCCAGGCCGGCAGCGACTCCAGTTTAGTCCAGATCGAGACCCGAACAGCGACAACGGGAGACAAGCACGGTAATAATGCGGATAACTGATTCCTTATCTGGGGTCTGGATCCCCTAAATCACGTTCGCGGCGGATGGTATTTAATAAGCCATCCGCCGCTGCTTCGATTATATCGAGGACCTGATCGAAACCGCTGTGACCACCGAAATAAGGATCCGGGACCTCGTCTTCCGTCCGCTCGCTGGCAAATTCCATCAACAAACGGATTTTATGATGCTGTTGCTGTGGGCATATCTGTAACAGCTGGTGGAAATTCTCACGGTCCATCGCCAGGATGTAATCAAACTCAATCGCATCAGCGGCAACCGCCTGACGACCGCGTAGTCGACTAATATCGATCCCACGATCAGCGGCCGCTGCCTGCGCCCGCTGATCGGGTGGTTCACCGATATGGTAGGCATGGGTACCGGCCGAATCGATGGCGATCATTTCAGCATAACCTCGTTGCTGCACCAGTTGGCGGAAAACCCCTTCGGCCGTGGGGGAACGACAGATATTGCCGAGGCAAACAA
>FXBF010000106.1_pt1 | contig 24307 bp, 13 predicted proteins | sample 5335321 | NCBI WGS metagenome assembly FXBF01 (sample SAMEA103928391, study PRJEB20085) | sediment metagenome | isolation source: sediment
TGTTATGTTCAAGAGTAGGTTTAAACAAGGATTGCAGTTGCCGCTTGAATTTGTCGGCGACGCTGATGATTTCTTCATTCACCTGCCTTTCCATCTCGCCGAGGGTTTCACTGCCGGAAAATTGGATAAGCGGACCGTTGTCACGCATTTGTCTGGTGAGTTTTCTTAGACTGGAAGCTAGTGATTGATAGTCAAAACAGTCCAGCAATATGTTTTGCTGGTAGAGGATCTTGGCGCTGTTCAGTTGTTCCGTGGTGGGCGGGTTGCGGCCGGCATGTTTGACAAATTGCGCAACCGCCTCAGCCGTCTTTACCGCGCGTTGTGAAACAGGAGTGCTCAGCACCATGCCCTCAAGGGTTTTGCAGCGGCTCAAGGCCACGTAAACCTGGCCGTGTGAGAAGGCGGCATTGGCATCGATGATGGCCCGTTCAAAGGTCAGGCCCTGGCTCTTATGAATGGTGATGGCCCAGGCCAGCCGCAATGGGTATTGGGTGAATGTGCCAATGACTTCTTCGGTGATTTCCTTGGTTTTCGCATCCACGGTGTATTTTATATTCTCCCAGGTGATGGGCTCGATGGGGATTGCAGCGTCATCACCGGGGCATTTCACGCTGATATTGTGTTTGTCGATCCGGGTGATTTTGCCGATCTTGCCATTGAAATACAGCTTGTCCGTGGAACTGTCGTTGCGCACAAACATGACCTGCGCGCCTTTTTTCAGCGTCAGTTTTTCAGCCGTCGGGTAGCTGTATGCCGGATAGTCGCCTTCGATGTCTGCCTGAAAGGTGAAGGGTTTTGAAGTTAAGGCCTGCAGTTGCTTGTCATTGATAGTGTCGGCACTGCGGTTGTGGGTGGTCAGGGTGATGTAGTCATCTTTATCATTAGGTTGAAACCCCGGCAGGTAGCGCGTGTTTAACGCCTGTAATGTGTCGCCGTCGAGGCGGTTGTTGCGCACCCGGTTTAACAGCCGGATAAAATGCGCATCGGACTGGCGGTAAATATGCTTCAGTTCGATGCTGATCATATCCGATTGTTTCAGGGCATTGCTGCTGAAGAAATAACGGGAATCGTAATAGCGTTTGAGCAGGTCCCATTCGTCATCCTTGACCACGGGGGAAAGCTGATGCAGGTCCCCGATCATCAGTAATTGCACGCCACCAAAGGGTAGATGACGGTGTTTGTAACGGCGCAACACGGCATCGACCCCATCCAGCACATCGGCACGCACCATACTGATTTCATCGATCACCAACAGGTCCAGGCCTTTGATGATATTGATCTTCTCCTTGCTGAAGCGGCGTTGTTCCGCTTGCCGTTGAATGTCACTGCCCGGCACATAGGGACCAAAGGGTAACTGAAAAAAGGAATGCAAGGTGACCCCGCCCGCATTGATGGCGGCCACGCCGGTTGGGGCGGTGACGATCATGCGCTTGGGCGTGTTTTCCTTAAGCCTGTGCAAAAACGTGGTCTTGCCCGTGCCTGCCTTTCCCGTCAGGAAAATGTTACTGCCGGTGTATTGCACAAAATCGTTGGCCAGTTGCAGTTCGGGATTTGTCATAAGGACACAAAAATGTCAGAGTGGAAGAGGGCCAGGCCAGGTCGTGCATCCACGATCAATCACAGCTCCCGGGTTATAGGAGCTGCGAGAGGAATGTTTTGGCTGGAACGGCCACTGGGCCACGTTGTTTGGCGAAACAATCCGCATCGACGTAATCGGCGTCGATGACCACCTGGAATGCGAACGGCGCTTTGACCTGGTCTTGATAGTACTTTAGGGTTTCGCTGATCGAGTCTTCGCGATGTTTCACTTCAGCAAGGAACCAGGGCTTGCCCTCACGGGCTACCAGAAAATCAACCTCACGTTTTTCTTTATCGCGCAGGTAGCCGAGTTCGAATTTCCCAAGACCCATGTCGTTCCAGCCGTCCACAGCCTTGAGGAGGTGGCACCCGACGAATGTTTCTGCCTTGTCGCCGACGTTCTCGATGGATGCCCAGTCCCTCAGGAACCACTTGGGTTCCTTGCGCAAAGACCGGGAGACATTCTTGAACCACGGTCTGATCAGAAAACCGAGATGAAGATTACGCAGGACGTCGACCCAACGTCGCGCGGTGTCGACTGACACGCGTACATCCTTCGCGAGATTGCCATAGATGAGCTGGTGGGCCGAACGACTTGTCAAGAGCTTGACCAACATTTCCAGTTGGTCGATTTGCTGAACCTGTGTCAGGTCGCGGATATCTTCCCGGACGAGTTGCTCAAGGCGTAGCGATTGCCAGCGACGGCTGAAGCGCATGTCACGTTTGAGGTACGGCTCCGGATAACCTCCATGGCGCCACAGGGCCTCGAAGTCGGTTGCCTTGAGCTTCTTGGGTGAACGGACGATTCGCTTCGCGTCGGGAAGATCCTGATTGAGTATCTCGGCAACGGAAAATGGGTGCATGTGGTAGTGGAAGTAACGCCCCATCAGACTGTCGCCGCCGCGACGATAGGCATCCATGCGACTGCTCCCGGTAACGGTGATTCGGACCTGATCGGCATAAGTGTCGAAGAATCCCTTCAGGAACTGCTTCCAGCGTGGATACTTGTGCAGTTCGTCGAAAAGCACCACTTGGGGGGTTTCCGACAACCGGTTCAGTTTGAGCTGCTCAACCAGGCGCGCCGGGCCGGCAAGGATTTGTTCGCGATTGTCGATGTTGTCCCAGTTGATATAGGCATCAGCGTGATTCCGGCAGGTGGTGGTCTTGCCGACCTGTCTTGGACCGCTGACAAACGCCATTTGCCGGTACTTCGTCAGATGTTCGGCCAGCAGGGCATCGTAGATACGTGTTTTAGGTTTCATGACCGACTATTATCAATAGTATCGTATAATAGTCAAGACTATTTTACGGTCTATCATATACAGGTCGAGCTACAGTTGAGTGAAAATCCCTGCTGGCTATTGTTTTATCTGTCCAATAAATGGGTATCACATAGCCATAAATAAGGTGGAATAGGGTCAAACAGGCTGATTTTATTGGACAGTGTAAATCGTATAAAATCATTGAATTACAATAGGATACGCGGACTCAGACGGAATACTACGAACCAGGTGGTCGGGAGTTCGAATCTCTCCGGGCGCGCCACCCTTTAAAAACAGCCACTTAGATTCGATTGATGATAGTCGGTCTGGTTGCTGTTTTTTTCTTGTCTCTCGCCACATAGCAACAAAATCAGCAGCTTGTGTTTTCTTCCAAGCACTTGGGCAAAAACCAGATGGTCGACTGCACACCTTGCTACTATTTTGTTTCCGGTTAGTGGGTGACCACGCTGAAGCTGATCGTCGGGCCGGGTGATCACGGTGAGCCCGTGGTGACGATCCTCTTGTCTGGTGAGGATTGAATAACGCCGGAATCCACCGGCACCTTGCCCCTAGCCACTTGGGTTAAAGTGGCATTCCCCAAATTCCAAACAAGAGAAGTCAGGGTTTTTGCGTGCTGATAGAACGTTGGGGCTGCTGTTTTATGACGTTTTCGCTGATGCTGAGCGAAGTTGGCTGCGCCGATTGTGCCACAGGTGGTCTGAGCGACGAGAACAGTGAACAGGGTCGTCTCTGGATGCATAAGACATGAGCCCGGTATTCTCTTATCCAGGCTCACCCCGTAATTACAGAACGGCAGGGGGTCTGGCTAGTGCAGGCCGGACCTGTAGCGATGCAGCCTGATTTATAAAAAGGATGTGTCAAAATGGAGTATCCGCCGAGTCTCAGGTGATCGCAACCATCAGTCACGGTTAGCAAATTTGGGGTAATTTACTTAATTAGGTAAGGTATTTCTTCTGCAGATAAAGACATGCAATTTGTCAGGATATGGTTTATATATGTAGGAAGCATAAGAAAAATATAGTAAAGGCGGGAAGCAAAATAGGGAGTAGGACTGTTGCCTTTCCAGCAGGCAGGTTTGCTCATATGAACGCCGTATAATAAAGGACGCGCCACATAATGGATGGATTCAATGGTGGTAGAAAAGGAACTACGAGGGAGGGGGAATCATCCCCAATGCAGCCTCGAGGAGTTACGTCGTCGCCTGGAGTACAACGCGGGGGCTGCTTTGAGGCTCTGTCAATAAACCTGCCGAAAGGCTACGGGGGCTATCCAAGGCATCGGAGGCAAGTTCGCGGCGAACACGATCAACAATACAGCATCTCACAGAGCTCCTATCTACACCACTCCAAGTCACTCCCTCTTCAATCCACAGCTCTCTTTTTTATCACTCCGTATCCGGTGATGGGCCACCGAGTTTTGACTGGAGCTTGTCGCTGGGATTCACCATGCGCAAGGTGACAGGATAGAAGGACCAATGTAAACCAAATTACCTGATACGGACGTAACAATGGAGTGATCTCATATGAGATTTAGTGACAGCGGATTCACAATTTGGTATGGCACACCAGATTGCGCTGCACCTGATGGAATCGTAGAGTCCAGTAAGGAACTCAATATCTTTGTTGCAGTTGGGTATGAACACCCTAATAAGTCACGCATGTTGCCTTACAAAGGTAGGGTCACTTTATACTACAGTGTAAATGGTTCGGAGTTTCGAACCGTCCACGTAAATCCTCACCGTCTCGACAATAAAGAAAACGTTTCCTATTTCAAGGCAACGTTCCCAACATTATTTCCAGGCGACGAAGTCAGATATTTTGTTATATACGATCGAGTTGGCCAACAGATCCCGACATATGAAGAGGGCAAGAATCTGGCCTCTTCGTTTAAGATAGTTGAACCTGGTATCGAACAGAGAGAAGATCGTCCGCAGACAATACAGCCCGATCGGTTAGCTAAGTCCACCGGTGCTGGTGCCCCTGGTAAAAAGACAAAGTCCGCGTCAACAAGGCCGCAACCGGAGTCACCACGTAAAACTCGTATTGCTATTCCTGGAGCCAAAAAACAATCGGGATCGAGTAAGCTAGGCAGTCTGTCTCGTGAAAAAGCAAAACAAGAATTAACAATGAGGCTGCAGGCTAAAGGAAAAATCGGGCAGAAAACACGTAAATTACGCGCGGCGATTGGTGAACTAGAACGACGAATAGAGAGAGCACTCCGGAGGGGGCGGCAAGATGAACTTGAAGAATTAATTGAGAATCTTGAGCAGCTTCGCGGCGAGTTAAAGGAAAAAGAAAAGTCATTGGTGGCGCTGGATCGAGGTATTGCTCGACTTAGGAGACGACTTGATGAATTAGAACCTGCCGTAGACGAGCCACACCCGAATGTATCCGATCGTTATCCCATACTGTTGTTTCCGGTTCGCCTGGAAACCCGATTCATGCCTGAAACGAATCCAACGGAGCTGTGGGTACGAATCTATCCAGACCAGATCGCGATAGATAACCATGAAGAAGAACTTTCTGCTGAGGAGGTTAAAGCTGGTAGCTTATACAGGGATCGCGTAGCAGAGGCAGGGTCTGAGGAAAATGTGGAAAAGAAAAAACAAGCCTGGCGAGATCTTGCCCGCCAGGTGGGTCCGGCACGTGCGGCATGGATTATCAAAAGACTGCCTGATTACGACGACCGGGAACTGTCAGAGTTGGCACCCTCCTCGTCTCCAGAAACACCAGGTGTCCGGGTTATGCCCGACTACTTTGTTGTCCGACTGTACCAGGGCGACGCGTGTGTGCGAGAGCAGTCAGGTAATCTTATCAAACGCGATCCTCTTCCAGTCTTATGGAATCCAGCCGAAGAGCCAGCCGAAGGGGAGCAAGATGAGTTGTTTGACGAAGGCTCACGCTGGGTCATGGATTTCAATGCAGCGTTAAACGAAGGGATGGCGATTACAATACGTTTAGCTGATCTCGATTATCAAAAAGGTTTTGACCGTGTTATCGCCATCGGTATGAAAACGAGTGTTGATGCGCAACAAGGGGTCGATCTTTTCGAAGGGCTCATCAATGCTCACCACTATACAGACGGGATTGGCTTTTTACGCCACGGAACACCGACCAACAATACTCAAACTGCAAAGTCTGGTAATTCACGTAGCAAGCGCGATATTGAGGGGAGCTATGCGATCGAATGCTTTCCGCAAGACGTGAAGCCACTGAATGGCAATTCGCTTTGGAATCGTGATAGATCGGCAGCCAGCGTGATGGAGCACGCATTTGGGCTCAAAACACCGGAACAAATCACCGAGCTTCATGGCGATCACCCTAAACCGGGTTGCCCCTTATTCAGGCATATCGAGCACGCCAATGACATAGATTTATCATTTTCCAGACACATGCATGAAGCACTCTGGCCAGCGACCTGGGGAGCTTATCTCGAAGGACTGCTTGGTATTGCCGAGTCACCCAATGAATTGCGTGTTCTTCGAAAACAGTTTAGAGACTTTGTTAGCGCGAGAGGGCCCCTTCCGTCAATACGCGTTGGCAATCTCCCCTATGGGATTCTGCCTGCTACAAAGATACGAGAATGGAAGCCTTCGCCAGCAGATTGGTGGAGGACTCCTGATACCTCAACGACGCCGGAACAATGGATGAAAACAGCCGAGAGCATGCACAGTGTGCTCGTCAAGCTTTTTGACCTCTTTTTGGATATCGCAGCCGATCCAATTGCAATTCCAAAAATTGGTGACTCTGAAGATCCCGATCAAGAATTGTTACGCATCCTGGCAATGGAACCTGGCTCGGTGAGTTATGGCCTGCGCAATGTTGTAATGGATAATTTTGTCCGTGCACTGACCTGGTTTGCGGCGCCTTCTTATTTTGGCCGTGGCTCCATTTATGAGGGCACAGGAAAGACCCCATATCAACGAGTAACAGACTGGTTGGCTATCTGGCAAGAACAGCTGGAAACAAACGCGGAACTCCTTGACAACATAACAGGATTGCCGGTACAAAATAATTACCCCAACATCAGTCCGCTGATACTTAGGTTATTTCTCTGGGGAGGATCCGCTTCACTCAGTATGCCGCTTGTGGTCAAAACATCGGATGACACTGATATCGGCGCTGATTGCACATTGGGCAAATTTATTGATTTCGCACTCAAGATGACGGATAGCCCCAGTGAGATTTTTCAGGAGGCTATCAAGACGCTTAAAGAACTTCCTGAGGATACACTTACGGGGTTATTCAAGGATTGTCTGGACCTATCCACACATCGGATTGATGCATGGATTACTTCTCTGGCGACCAAACGTCTGTATGCCATGCGCCGTGACAAGGCTTATCGGCACGGTATTTATATCGGTGCCTATGGCTGGCTGGAAAATCTGCACCCGAAACAGCCAGGCAGACCTCCCTTGCAGCGCGGCGAAGCGGTTTCCCCGGAAACTTTTTCCGCAGAGGAGATATCTGCACCAGCCGAACTAACGATCCCATCCGGACGACCGAGCCCAGAGTCGATGAAGGAAGCGAGGGAAAGCCAGCCCCTCGAAATCAAAGGCGGTTTCATCCATGCGCCCTCGCTTGGCCAGGCGGCCGCTGCAGCGGTGACGCGTAGTGCCTATATTTCTAGTGTGAACGATGGCGTGCCCGATGCGTCAAAGGTCAATTTGAGTTCTGATCGAGTACGACGTGCATTAAGAATAATTGATGGCGTCCGCCAGGGGCAGACACTCGGTGTAATGCTCGGGATACAAATCGAGAAGGCGCTACATGATCACTCACTGGATAAGTACATTGATGAATTGCGAAGAGCATTTCCGCTTAAAGTGGGCAAAGAGACGAAAATGCAAGGGGACGAATCAACCGAGGCTGTGGCGGCCAGAAATGTGGTCGACGGTAAAGCACTCGCCGAGGCGTGGCGGGAGATCTTAAGTCAAACCGATTCGCCAACGCCCCAGATGTTGTCGGAAGAACTCACCGAAGATAACGAACAATTGAAACGAGAACTCGGTCGACTGCCGGAAGCTCTCGATGCAGTAAGCGATCTATGGTTCGCCGAGGCGATATACCAGGGCACCCAGGGACGTTACGAACGAATGGGCGCTGCACTGGATGCCGCAGCCGGCACCGGGCCGATTCCTGAAGTGGAGTGTGTGCGTACTCCGAGCAGCGGTCACAGCGATACCCACCGTGTTTGCATCCTGTTCGACGCCAACTACCAAATATTAGATCCGACTGATTCAGGATATGCCTTTGAATCGAGGGCGCAGGCAGAGCCCCTCCTAAATACGTGGGCGAAACGGGTACTTGGGGACTTGGGACAAATCCAGTGTGGGGTGAGTGTCCCGTCAGAGGACGATACGATCCTATATAGTCTTAATGATCTCGGTATCTCCGCCATGGATTTTGTCTATATGTCATCAACCCCTCCGAGCGGTGAAGAGAGCGAGCTTGAGCAGCTCATTCGTTACGAAGTGTGGACAAACAATGGCTTAAGCGCTGATACAGAGGTCAAGATCGATTTCGACCGCTCTGCCACGGATGATCGGGATGATGGGCATAAAAGTATGGGGGAAGCCATTGAGGTCGCGCGAAGTTTACTGCAGGTGATTGGGAATGCGACCGGGTTACATCCATCCATGCTCTGTCTGCCGGAAGAAGGAGGCACAGAAGAGGGTGAAGACGAAACAACACCGGCATCAAACGGCAAGCTAATCGGTGTCTTTACCGATGCAGACTATACTGAGTTGGAAAACCGTGTAAGACGTTCCCTTGCCGGGCTGAAAACTGTCATCCCAGGTGGAGTGCTGACCGGTAATGACGAGACGGATGCGGCAATTATTAATGGGGTAGTTCTTAACAAGGCACGCAAGTTCGGAGTACCTAATACGATTCCCGTCTATACCGCTGCGGATGATCCTGTCAAGGTTCAAGAAGACATGAATCACCGAAAGAGAGCCGTTTTTCAGGAGGTTATAAGTCGTCAGAAAAAAGCCAATACATTGATTGCCCAGGCAGAAGCATATGGAGTGGAAAAACTGGATAACAAGATCCGAACCTTGATTCAAGCCATGAAGGCCATCTTCGGCAATTCGTTCACCGTGCTCCCTTCATTCAAAGCACCCGTAGCCGGCGAACTCGAGAATGCGTTAAATGCGAACACCGCCAGTAACACGCGTCGGCATATCCTCGGTGGCAAGGGACAGGATCGGATCTGGCTATGGTTGCAGCAGGCCGCACAAACACATCCAGCCCTTGGTAAGCTGGAAACTATGCTGATGATGGAAGAGGCGTGGGCGAATACGCCGCTTGCGGTGGAAGCGTCATGCGATGAAGTCGCTGGCGAGTTCATTGCACCGACCCAGTCATCACGCTTTCATATTGCTCAGTTGCCCTACAGAGAGGTCGACCGGTGGACAGCACTCGCCAAGGATGAGTGGAATGTCTCGGACGAGGATCTTGCGGTATTGGAATCGCGGCCGCAAGGGTGTATATCTTTGGCGATCCATGCGCCTTTTCCGATTACCGTCAATGGAGATACGCAACGGATCGCAGGAATTCTCATCGATCAGTGGGAAGAGCGGATACCAAGCAGTGAGGAGATAACGGGCGTGAGTTTCAACTATGACCAGCCGAATGCCCAGGCACCCAATGCACTGCTACTCGCCGTTCCTGGAGAGTGGGATGAAAAGGAAGGGCATTGGAGCCTCGCAGACCTGTTCGAAACGGTCTATGACACTATGGATCTAACTAAGGTTCGTTTGGTGGATTTAGATGCGTTTCGTAAAGTCGGTCAATTTTTGCCGGCACTCTACCTGCCAAAAATGACAGCTAATCAGGGCGCCGATGGAAAAATCCAGGTTAGTCGGGAGATGGATTTGAGGAGAACATACCGTGCCTGAGACAGGATATGCAGCGACGCTCGCTGCTCCGATTGCACCAAAGACCCCAATCTTACAGCGCCTGGAGCCACGCTGCCGAGATGATGACTTCGCGCGGGGATTAGAGGCGCGGTGGGCCGGAGCGGCATGGGGGTTGGCCCGTCAGCGCCAGGTGGGTGAATTTGAAGGTGAGGATACTGGCTCGCCGATTCGTATCGGTGTTAAAAGTAAGAAACACTCACTTGGAGAAGTCGAGCTTGGAATACCGGGTCCAGGGAAAACACTGCCAGACGACGGTCCACCGCTCGAAGCTGTTGTTGAGCACCAACAGATTCATTTTGATGATATCTTCTCGAACTGGCGTATGCGCGTGCAGATCGGGCAGCAGCTTGAGCGGTTGCTGCGCACGGAAGTTTCACCATCCAATGATGTTGTCCGTATTATTTGCGAATTACGGAAGCGCTATCAGATGAAAGCGTTAACAGATGCCGAGAGAAAAAACATCGACCGTGCCACACAACGTTTCATATCAGTGATGACTGGTCGTGTGATCGACGGGGGTAGATTGCTCAAGGAAGTACACCGCACCGGCATTGACTCCTGGGATTTATCTGATCAGGTCGTAAACTCACTTGGAGACACTACCGACGCTGTAAATGCTACCCTCGCCAAATTAAAGCAGTGGTTCGAAGCCCTTTACGGCAAAATCGCCGACACTGAATCCTCAACCTGGGTGCAAGAGGGCCTTGAATACCGTTTCAAGGTTCATGCGTCGGCTGGAGGCGAGGAGATCACACTGGCTGCCTCTTCCTATCGCAGTGGCGAACTCGACTGGTACACATTCGACGCAGAGTACGTGCCCCCTGAAAATAGCGACGGTGTCACGAACACTGAAGAGTTTGTGCCATCACGCGTAAGTTTTTATGGTATGCCGAACCCGCGGTGGTGGGCGTTTGAGGATAGTCAGACCGACTTCGGAAACATGGATACTGCCAAGACGGATTTGGCCAAGATGATGATCATGAACTTCGCCATGATCTATGGAAATGACTGGTTCATGATTCCATTGCCTGTCGAGGTCGGTACGATCACTAGAATCGAATCTTTAAAAGTAACTGATGTCTTTGGTGTAGAAACAGAAATACCAAGAGCGCAGTCGGTCAGTGATGATCCTTTGCAAGTCTGGCAGATGTACACCTTATCAAAGAAAGACAACCCAAACGAAGCTGGAGACTTCCTGTTCTTACCGCCGACTGTAGGCTATAGCGAAGAATCGCCGCCAGTGGAGGAAGTGCGCTTTTTCCGTGATGAGATGGCGAATATGGTGTGGGCTGTGGAGCATACCGTTCGAAACGGATTGGGTCAGCCCTTCGGTGGCTTTGAGGCACAGGTTGAGCAGCGCGCCAGGGACCAAGAAGCCTATTTGCGAAAGAGACTTGCGGAACTGCGGCAATTGAAGGAGCAATTGCTTCAGCAGTTAGGTGGCCAGGCCACTGGACAGGATGAAGAAACGCCACCAACGCATGAATCTTTGCAGACAAAAGTTGATGAGTTGGAAGAACAGATAAAGCAATTGCAATCAAGCATTGCATCAGCAGGCCTTGCTCCGCAGCCCGAAACTCCAATAGAGGTAGAAACCGGGTTGCCGCGCTACCGGCTTTCAACAACCGTTCCTGATAACTGGATTCCTTTTGTTCCTGTGCGTCACCCAGGAACAGATCGAGAAGTTGCGCTTCGTCAGGCAGAGATGATACGCAACGAAGATGACGAAAACCCAACACCGATACTGCCAGTGACAAGACTTCTCGGGGGTATAAATGGATTGGATTCCCTCGAGCAATTACGTGAGGAAGCAGTTACCCGGGCTGGGCAGAAGTATCAGTTAACAAGACAGCGGGTGAGGTGGTTGGATGGGAAGACGTTCGTGTGGTCAGGGAGGAAGATTGTTGCGGGGAAGGGTGAGGGGAGTAGTGGGTTGAGGTTTGATAAGATTTGGAGGTGAAATCAACGATGACTCTGTTTATTCATGAAGACCCTATTATGGGTCTCAATTATGAAACTGAATTCGATTTAAGAATTATGGCTGGTAACGATGCCCTAATTACCTTTGAGCCTGGCATGACTAGGCCAGGGTTTTCTGGTGAAACTTTTACCAAAGTACGGTGTACTTTAGTTGATACATCTATTGGTGCGACCACGATTGATATTGTTGCAAATGCACAATATACAGATGTTTTGATATTTCCAAAACATTATAGTGATCAATATAACGATCTGTTAGCTACTACTGCGACCATGGTCATAGAGGGACCTGGTCATATATTCTCTGATCCACCTGACGTATATGGATTTATTAATTCTAGAATATATTACGATGCAACTCCGGTTCCTGAAGCACTTATAGATGAAGTGTTTTGGCTGGTTAAGGATGCATCTGGGAACTGTATAGATATGCCGCGTTACGTTATTTTATTTCACGAGCTTGCTCATGCAGCTGATCCATTATTTCTTACCAATACAATACTTCCTGAGGAAGTTAAAGCTAAGACGGACTCTGAGGAAGTTAATACAAGATGGCAAGAAAACCAACTAAGGATTGAAATGGGGCTACCAGAGAGAGATTATGATCTCAGTCGATCCATCGACCTCCAGATAATGACCAAAAGGCAGGCCAAGAATACAAACTGGTGCCCATAGTGAGGTGCGTATGAGTGTTATCTCGCCAATTGGACTAACCTTCGCGCATATGTACCTTGCCTCTGTTCAGGACCTATCGTACAAACGCGGATTCATGGGGAATATCTCTGAGACAGAATTAAAAAACCTTATAGAGAATGCTAAAAATGGTGGACTAATAAGGGACGGTAACTCTTGGTCCCAGGAATTTGGCTCAGCAACGAGCACAGCCTTTAATTGGAATCAGGTGAGGTCCACACCAGCCGGACAACTTGATCTGTCAGCTGGAAAACAGGGCGCTTTTCAATACAAGCTGATTCAAGAGAGCTCTGACAAGAAGAAATGGAATTTGGAAATAATTGTTCGTTGGAAAATAGATTTAAAGTACAGTTTATTGAGTAAGTATGTTGGTTCATCAAAAGAGGACATTATTACTAGTTTTATCAATTCTGCGAATATCGCTCTATATGAATATTGGGTAAGAAACAATCTTCACGGAAATACGTCTGTAAAACTGGTGTCAATAGAACCTGATGTGACGGTGGAATTGAGACCTAAGGCAATCAAGGTGGGCAATAATGAACAATACATTATCACGATTTTTCCAGACAATGGACTTTCGGACATGGGACTAAAACCCGAAGTAGTACAATTCGACTCTAGTGGACATAAATGGTTTGCCCGAGAAGAAGCAACTTTTGCAGCGCGTTTTCATGGGGATAGGCTATCTAGCGGGAATGGCCCGCACGAATTCGGTCATATGATGGGGCTCCCCCATGATATCGCCTTAACCGGAAGTTATATGTATTCTGGAAACGTAAAATCTACAGCAGGGTTACAGTATAAGTTTGGGGGGAATAATAAGGCATGGGCCTCACATTACCGCATCATAAAATACTGGGCTGAAAGTATCATGATCCGCCCAGAAGTATTGGGAAAGAAGATGGACTTCATTGTTCAAGTATAAAGATTAGGAAGATGCATTAATGTAATGGACCTTTTATCTACCGCATTAAAGGAAATTGGGCTTGCGCTAAAACCTCTAGTTGATGACGCAACCAGTGGGGATGTTGAAGAGTTCTCGACCACTTTCAGGCAGGTGGGTATCCCGCTGGACGAGGTGTTGACCAAGACAGAAATTCAGGGCCTTTCGGAAGGGATCGCCGCAGTCGGCAATCTGCTTGGAGACGACCCGGCCCCGCTTGATGTGCTAACCGCTATCGACAACATTGGTGATACGCTCGAAGTCCTACAGGAAGAAGTGCCGGACGTTGATGTCATGAATCTAGTGGATTTTTTCATCATCCAACAGGTTCAGCGCCGGACGCCCTTGCTTCACAACATTCTTGTGTTGCTCGGAGTGATTATTATACGGCGAGTCGAGCCTCCCGAAAGTCTGGTTCCCTATGTCTTGTGGCGCATTAACTGGGGGGGGCTGTCGGACCTGTTCCAGGATCCGGCGGTGCTGTTAAGAGGCGCCTATAACTGGGGTGGGGATGATCTGGATGCAGATAAATTACTTTTGAATCTGCGGAATGTCTTCTGGATGCTGCGCATACCGGCGGGGCTTCAGGAAGAAGACCAGGATTCGGTACGCGGACTCTTGGGCGATGGTAGCAACGACCCGATGCTGCGGGTGCCTGCGCTGTATTTTCAAACGGACTCCGGGGTCTGGGCGGAGGCCGGGGGCACCTTCCTGCCTTACAGGAGAGATCTCAACAAGGGTTTTTACGGTCTTGCATTCGCTCCGTATGGGGTCGCGGAGCTCGGTAAGGAAATCGATCTTGGTAGTGGTTGGACGTTAAAAGTCTCCGCTGGTACTGGCGGTGTGCTTGGATATGGTGTCAAGTTCTCTCCCGGGTCGGGCTTGGAACTGGGAGCGCTCGACGGGGGCGCTGATGGAGACGCACGATTCAACATCAAGTTAGGACTGTTTAAGGGGAGCGATACCGGAACCCGGGTCGTTGTGTTTGGAGAAGAGGGCGGGTCGCGTCTTGAGGTTGGCAAGGTCGGCGTTGGTGCCGGGCTTGAGATCGCAATTAGCAAAGAGGGGCACTGGTTTATTGAAGGCGTGTTAGAAGGCGGTCAGATCGTCGTCGCCAACAAAGATAGCGATGGGTTCCTAGCGAAAATCCTTCCGCCTGACGGCTTTACGGCGCCATTCGACCTAGTGGTCGGTTGGGCAACAAACCAAGGGTTGTATTTCGCAGGATCGGCTGTGCTTGAGATTACACTTCCCGTTCACAAGGAGTTGGGTCCGTTAAGAATCGATAGTGTTTACCTGCGGCTCGGCATTAACGCGGAAGGGAAACTCGAGATAGCGCTTGCAGCAGCAGTCGGCGCGGAACTCGGGCCGATCTCGGCCTCAGTTGACCGGATCGGTGTTGATTTAAAAATAACACTTGAGAGATCTCCCGAATTTACCTACGGGTTTGTACCACCCAAAGGCGCCGGCCTCGCCATCACAGCAGGTCCGGTTATCGGCGGTGGTTACCTTGAATTTGACAGTGATAACGAGCGTTACGCTGGTATCCTGCAACTCAAATTTGGGGGTATAGGAATAACAGCAATTGCTTTGATCACCACTCGCATGCCGGATGGATCAAAAAATTTCTCTATGTTGGCGATACTCAACGTCGAGTTTTTTCCACCGATTCAATTATCCTTTGGCTTTACGCTTTCGGCAATCGGCGGCCTGGTTGGAATAAACAGGACGATGGTTCTGGAGGTGCTCCGGGATGGCGTCCGGAACGGCACACTCGATTCGATCCTCTTTCCGCAAGACCCTATCGAAAATGCACCCAGGATCATCAGTGACCTTCGCGCGGTATTCCCACCTGAGGAAGGGCGTTTTATAGTCGGCCCTATGGTGCGTATTGGGTATGGCAGTCCTGAATTCATTACGGCTGAGATTGCGATACTTATCGAGCTCCCTATGCCGATACGGGTGGCGCTCTTGGGGCAACTTGCTGCGTTCTTCCCACTGCCGGATGAAGCAATTGTCGAACTACATATCGACGTGCTTGGCACCATCGAGACCGATAAGCAGTTAATTTCTATCGATGCAACGATTTATGATTCACGCATTCTTACCTTTACGCTCACCGGTGATGCAGCACTTCGGTTGAAATGGGGTGACAACCCCGTGTTCGCCACATCACTGGGTGGTTTCCACCCGAAGTTCTCTCCGCCGCCGAACTTCCCAACACTTCGTCGTTTGCGATTAAGTCTCGGTGCCGGGAACAATCCAAGGTTTAACTGCGATGCCTACAAGGCATTAACGTCAAACTCACTACAGTTCGGTGCAAGAGTCGAGGTCTATGCATCCTACGGAGCACAGCTCCAGGGCAATCTCGGCTTTGATTCACTCTTCTATTTTTCTCCCTTTTCCTTCGAGGCAGGCTTGAGCGGCTATGTGTCGGCTAAGTATAAGGGCCGTAAACTCGCCTCAGTTCGACTCAATCTCTACCTGTCGGGTCCTACGCCCTGGTATGCTGAGGGCAACGCTACGATCGAGATCCCGGTATTGCCGGATGTCGATGTGCAATTTGATAAGACCTGGGGACCCAGCGCGCCTGCCATTATTGCGGCCATCAATCCGTGGGATGAGTTCGTGGCGGCGTTGAACCGACCTGAGAGCTGGGGCAGTTCGCTGCCAGCTGGGCGCAGCATGGTGGAGTCGTTGCGCTCGCTGGAGGAAGAGGTCACGACTGAATCCACTGCGGGGCCAAGTTCCACAGGCACACCTTCGGGTACGCCTTCTGGTGGAACACGCGCAACAGAGCCGCCACCTCCAAAGCCAATCGTCGTCCATCCAGCAGGTGCTCTTGAAGTACGACAGAAGGTGCTGCCAATCGACATGCGGCTCTATAAATTCGGCAATGCACCGATAGCCGGCCATACCAAATATGATATTGAGGCTGTCGGCTTTGACCATGAGGATCTCGAAGATTACTTTGCGCGTGGCCAGTTCGAGGAACTCTCGAATGAAGACAAAGTGTCCAAACCCTCGTATGAGCCATTTAAAAATGGCATCGCAATCTCGTCAAACGTGGTTGCTTTCAATGATAGCCTGACGCAGGAGTATGAGCTTGAATATGAGTCAGAATACATAAATGAAGAAAACGTGACCGAATCCAGCAATTCGTCAGGCAAATTAGAGGGAGCAAGGGTGCGCCGCTTGTTGGCCGGCGCTGCCTCGAAGAGAAGCCCACTGCGGACCACGGGGCGCCAGAAATACGCCCGGCTTGGTAAGGCGGCAAAGGTGAGCGTAGGGTCGGAAGGATATGTACTTGTGAACGCCGCTGACATGACATATTCGGCACTGCCAGGCGCGGGGGAATCTATGACGCGGATGGCAGCAGACACAGTCCTGCGTGATTCGATTGCAGGAAATCCTGAACTGGAAGGGGAACTCCTGGTAGTGCCGTTTTATGAGGTGGCGGCATGAGCAGCGGAAACGAAGGCCTGGCTCAATATTATTTTCTCCCGTATCTGCGGGAAGGACTCGCGACGCTGATCCAGGCGGATGCATCAGGGCCACGGGCAAGCGTAGGCATTAAACTACGGGCAACCGGGGAGGGCGGTGGTTCAGGCGCGCCTGGGCCAGCAGATATAGGTCCAGCGGCCGGTGTTGAACTCTATGGCCCAGGTGATGTGGTTGGGTTTAACGATATCGTAGTTACTCGGTGCGAACCGAAACCCGATGTCGGCGACTTCGAGGCGGCTTTCTTTCCTTTCATTGAAGCTGAACAGGCGGATTTTTTCTGGCGGTTTACTGCCAGCGCGATTCCGGACGATGGACACGTAAAACCCTGGATCACACTTATCGTATTAGTGGCAGAGGATGTGCCGGATGCCAGCCAGCCTGACGGGATCGCAAAACGAAAGGAGTTTTTTGAACAGACTGAGTTTGCAATGCCGGCTTTGGCGAACGCGAAGGCACCCTATATTGTCGTCGACTCGATGGAGTCCTTACCTGACTTGGATGAGTCGTGGAGATGGGCCCATGTGCAGGTCACAACTGACGGGTCGATCACCAGTAACCGCGCTTCCGAGCTGGAGAGAATTATCCAAAATGAACCGGATCGGACAGTGGCTCGTTTGCTATGCGCCCGGCGCCTTAGACCGGGGACACTCTATCGTGCATTTGTAGTTCCCACCTTCAGGCATGGAGTTTTTGCTGGGCTTGGTATGGATTTCACACCCGGTACGAGTGCAATGGATCTGGCGTGGAATTCAACTAACTCGTTGCAAGATGTTACTTCTTATGTGGAAAATGCAACAAGCGGCGATTCGGGTATTGCGCTTCCGTACTATTACACATGGGAGTTTCGCACAGGTCTGCGTGGTGGTGATTTTGAAGCTTTGGTCCGTCGGCTTAAGTCACGTAAGCTAGCGGGCCTTGGCATGCGGGACGTAGACTGCGGCAGGCCCGGTTATGGCCCTCTGGGCGTAGTGCGGCAGGACGAATCCGGAGAGGAGGTTCACACCTTGGGCCTTGAAGGGGCACTGATGTCGCTTGATACGGAGCCCACAAAATGGGGGCATGATGTCGATAACTGGTCTGCTTTGACAACGCCTGAGCCTTTCCAATTGAAGTTGGCCACCCTTGTCAATAAGCCTAAGGCGGATCTCGATACTGGAACGACCAGACCTAAAATCGTCCCACCGATCTATGGCCGCTGGCATGCAGCGAAAGAGGAAGTGAACGCTAACAGCAAATCCTGGCTTAATGTCCTTAATTTAGATCCCCGTCACCGCATGGTAGCCGCTTTTGGCACGCAGGTGGTTCAAAAGCAACAGGAAGAGCTTATGGCCTCTGCCTGGGATCAACTCGGTGCCGTTGACGAGGCCAATGAGATCCTGAGGCGTGCGCAACTGGGCCGCGAGACTTCAATCGAGATTCATGAGCACCGGCTCAAAGCCATGTCATTGGGCGATCTGATCCGTGCCACATCACCGGTACATGCGAGAGTCCTGATGGAGTCCGATGTTGGGACTTCCACTGCGAAAGCCAGCGTGCGACAACGTATCCAGGGAAGCAGGATACCAACTGCGGCCCTGGATCCGGCATTGCGGCGCATTGGTCGCAACAGAGGGCCACTGCGCAAAAGGCAAAAACCTGATAGTGACCCAAAAAGAAAGGACATACTCGAGCGCCTGAATGACGGCTCGCTCCGCGCAGCCGGGCCACCGCCTGAGCCCGATGGCGCTCTGCGCATGTGCCAGATCAGCCTGAAGCAATTGCATGACTCGGGCCTGACCAAGGTCGCCGAGAAGCTTTGCCCCAAGGAACATTGGGACGATCCAGGAAAGGTTGCGGAGACGCTTAACCTCTTTTGCGAAAGAAACATCACCTGCGAGACGCTCAGAAAGATACCGGGGCGTCCGGATTTTGGTACGGATATGGAAAAGGGAGTAGATAAACCACCGCAGGAAGGTAAAGACAGCCCAGAGGCCGCAGCGTTTCGTAATCTCTTGCTGGAGCTGTGCGAGGAGTTGGAGTCGGCGGACGAACCAAAGGAACTCGGGCCGATCGACCTCGATGAGGTAAAAGAAACGCTGATCAAAGAGTTAGATCCTCGGAAAACCGTTGTAGAACGCACCCGGAGCCGGTTGCGCCTCGTTGATGTGCCCGAGCAAGGCGACCCATTGGATCAAATCATGGCAGCACCGGAATTTGATGCTCCGATGTATAAACCGCTTGAAGAAATCTCGCAGGAACTTTTGTTGCCTGGTTTGGAGACTGTGCCCCAGAACACGATTGCTTTGTTGCAGACTAATGGCCGGTTCGTGGAAGCGTATAGTGTGGGCCTTAACCATGAAATGGCGCGTGAGTTGCTCTGGCGGGAATATCCAATGGACCAGCGCGGCTCCTATTTCCGCCAGTTCTGGGACGTAACAGAGTACGTGCCTACTGACCATGAGATTGATTCATTATTGACAAAGTATCTTGATGAAAAAGGAATAACCGATATCTCAGCTTTGGATCTCGATGAAAAAGTATTGGTTATCAGGCGAAACGAACCGAAAGTCGGTAATGCTTTACAGCTTACTAACGATGAGATAGAAGATTTGGTTGATGCACTGCGTGGCAATGCATTAACAGAAGATAAACTGCGAGAAACAGACCAACTGATAAAGACGTTTCTTTTAGAAGAACTGTTAGAGGAGAAACTCAGAGACATCGCACCTATTCATACATGGCGTGAGAATGAGTTAGGCAAGAATGACAACCGATCTCTCGGCACGGGACAGAATGGGGAAAACATTGTCCTACTGATTGTTGCAGACCTGTTGCGCAAACGCCCCCATACGATCATCTTCGCCGTGGAAGGCAGGCGCGTTGGCACTGATGGTATTCTTATTCCATCGTTGCGGGAACATCTCCTGGAGCACATGCCTGACGAGCACAAGAACAAGACGGAAGAAGAGTTACCAGTAGAATGGCGGTCCGGGGCCAGAAAGGACCCAATTTTTTCAGGACAACTACCGCTGGACATTACGTTTCTTGGGTTCGAGCTGAAGAGAACTGATGTACGGTCTGACCCAGGCTGGTATATTGTGATCGAAGACCGTGTCTCTGAGTCCCAACATGGTTTCGATATGGCTACTGCCCCTGCAACTGAGCCTCCAGATACACCTGATGATGTAACATGGGGCCATATACGAGATTTGCAGGATGGCGAGAAATTGAAAGATGATGTTTACCTCAATAGCTCGGCACCTGACCTTCCACCATCGAGCCCGGACTGGGATGAGAGTTCTGCGGCTATTGCGAAGATTACACTCCAGAAGCCTTTCCGCATCGCCGTTCATGCGAGTAAAATGATTCCAGATTCCTTGTTTATTGTTGAAATATAAACTGCGCGCGCCGTCACGTAGAGAATGTAAAAGACGCAAATTCGAATCGCAGCCAAACAGCCAGCGAAACGAGTGGGAGATCAGACTGCTTGCTGGCTGAAGCGCCTGTGCATGGCGAATCCCAATTCATTGTGGCAATTGAGATATTTCAGTGGGCAAAAGGGCTGTGCTAGTTTTGTGCTGACTTGCAATGACAGTGAACTGTAAGTGATTGATAAGTCAACTGCGGTATTGGAAGGGCAAGCGCCGCAAGTGACTGATTAATAAAATAAGTTAAATGCTTTAGTCTGGCTACGAACCAGGTGGTCGGGAGTTCGAATCTCTCCGGGCGCGCCAAATAAAAACACCCGCACGCGGCGGGTGTTTCTATTTGGCATGTATGGGCTTGACAGGCTGAGATTCGAGCTCCCGACAAAAATAATTAAGTCTGTTCGACAAGTACCGAAGGTACGCAGAACGCCGGAGCATAGCGACGGCGGCCCGCAGGGCGAGGCGCGTTAGCGCCGAGTAATCTCTCCGGGCGCGCCATTTTCAATGACTTACAGCCACCTTGAGCAAGTGGCTGTCCAATAGATACCCATTTGTCCAATAGAATTTAGATTCCCCTACCTTTTTTCAAGGGCTGAATCCGGACAGGCTTGCGCCGATACACCCGCTGGGTGATGGCGGTGTCGGCGTGTCCAAGGCGTTCCGATGCTTCAATCAGGCTATCTGAGTCACTGGCGACCTTGGCGCGTAAATCCATCCTTGATCAATTTGCGAAGGATATAGGTCGTGCCATCATTAAATATGAGCGCTCTTTACAAGCTCATGCCGATGATGCTGCAACTTAGTGAACTGGGTCGGTTTTTCTGAGTCAAGATTTGTTTGTTTTCTGATTGCCGCCTCCGCGACGCCGCTCATGCAACTCTTCACGGAGGACCACGACGGAACGAGGCGCCCCAATCCCAATACGCACCTGCTTGCCCTTGATGCCAAGTACGGTAACTTGCACATCGTCCGCAATCATCAGGGTTTCACCGATCCGCCCGTCTGCATGCGGTAGACGCCGTCCCCTTCCAGGGCCAGGTTATAGCGCACGCCCATGGGGGTGATGACAGTTATCGCCTGGCCCCCCGTGCGCTGGGCCCGCCAATCGTAGCTGAAATAGGTCCCCCGGCCGAAGAAGCCGGTCTGCGGATTGACCGAGCTGTAGCCGCAACTGATATTGATGGGAAACCGGCCCCCCCTGGATGCCGAAGGGCTTTTCGTCGAAGACCGTGGCCGCGCCGCTGGAGAGCGATACCGGGTTGCCCGATTTGGGGCACGTGGGCGGCGGCGAGCACCTGTACGGTGAGCGTCTGGGTGCGCGTGACCGCCTGGATGTCGGCGAAACCGGTACCCGTGAGGGTCACGGTATAGGTGCCGGAGGCCAGGCTGCCGTCGGTGAGGAACGTGAGCAGGACATCCTGATTCAGGTAGACGTTCGGCCGGTCGAGCTGATAGGTCAGGCCCGCGGGCAGGCCGGTGACACTCAGGCTCGCCAGCTGGGTGTAGGAGACAGTGGCCATGGCCGGCGCCTGGGCGCCGGTGATATACTTTTAAAATTAACCACAAGCAGGCAAACACGATGAGCGGAGCACGCTACACGAAAAATGGCCTTTTGATCCCCGCCGCCTGGTTAAAAAAGCTGGGTCAGGATGTGCGCGTCCAGCGGGGGGACGGTGTCGTGATCATCGAATCGAAACAGCGCGAAACCGCCCGCAAGCGCCTGGCCCGCCTGGTCAAAAAACTGCGCCAAGCCAGCCAAGAACTTGGCTCAATCCGCCAAGCTGAGATTGACGCCCTGGTCGATGACGTAAGGCAGGGGCGTGCGGGTCATCGTTGATACCAACGTACTGGTATCCGGGCTCATTTCCGATGCCGGCGCCCCGGCAAGAATCGTTGATGCCATACTGAACGGGGATCTCGTCCCCATCATGAGCCCGGCGACGTTCGCCGAGCTGGAAGACGTGTTGCACCGGCCGAAGTTGCAGGCCTATTTTAGACGGGCCGGTATCACTCCTTATCATCTCCTTGCCAGTCTTGAGCAAATCGCGCAATTCGTAACGCCCCGACCGAGTAAAACACCCATCCGGGACGCCAAAGACCGGCCGTTTCTCGAACTGGCGGCTACCCGGCCAGCGCCGGACTTTATCATCACCGGAGACAAGGACTTTGAACAAAACCGGTATGAGGGCATACCGGTGATCTCGGCATCCCTGTTTGTGGAGGCTGTGTTGCGATAAACGCATCCCCAGGGGCTGAATCGCCCCGCCCCCGTTTCGGGGTGGCCATGGTGGTCACGGACCGGAAGGTCCGGGTACGCCGCCCGGCGGATTAATGGGTTTGCCCGATTCACAATAACTGCATCAGACTGCAAAGGATGGCTTATGCCCCTCATCCTCTGGCTCTGGTGGCGGGTCTAGCATTGCCTCCAGAAACTGAAGTGGCTATTACGTCATTTATTTCCCGGCAAGCCCTTTCTTCGCCTCGGCCGACGAAAATCCAAACCAGGGAAAGACGAAAAGCCGGCCTATTACCGCACTGCGCCCAAGTCCGACTGGGTAAGAAAAGAAATCATCCGCTTGAAGGCCCTGATGCCCCACACCGGCTGTCGGACCCTTGCGGACAGCTTCAACCGGCGGTTTGCCCACGCAAAGCACATAACCGTCGGCAAGACCTTTGTCAGTGAAGTCATCCGCCATCACCGGTATGAGATCCAGGTCCTAAGAAAAAAGATCAAGCAGGCCACGCCCAAGCCCGTGCCCCGGAACCTCGTCTGGGGGTTGGATTTGACGGGGAAGACCGATGCTCCGGGAAAGCTCCACAACCTCCTGAGTATTGTGGAACATCGCAGCCGGGCCGCGTTGTGTCTTGAGGCTCTGGACAATAAATCATCCATCGCAATTTTACGTTGTCTACTCAACGCGGTGGAACGGTGCGGCAAACCGAAGATTCTCAAAACAGACAACGAAGCCGTGTTCACGTCCTGGCTGTTTCGCCTCACCCTGTTTCTACTCGGCATCCGCCATCAACCCATCGATCTGCATTGTCCCTGGCAAAATGGACGAATAGAACGATTGACGTGCAGGGATGCACTAATGCCGCGGGCGCATGGATGCGCAGGAGCGGCCTTCGGGACCCTCAAGGAAAGGCTGGATCGGTGGGCAGTGGATTCAATCGAACAACTCAATGGCGCGCTCGGACAGTTTCAGTTCTGGTACAATCAGGTGCGGCCGCACCAGAACTTACGCGGCCGTATCCCGGCGGAGGCGTGGACAGGTGTTGATGTCTACGCCAAAAGACCCAAGTAATGAATACTGGTTCGAGGCCTGGGACGGGTTGTTGACGGGGATCTACCTGAGGCTGTAGTCGTCACTTCGATGCCGCCGTCCACGACAACGGATAGCAAACCGGCTGTCCGGGGGAATCTGTGTTCGCCAGACCAGTTTGGGCTTCAAATTCGATGCAGCTGTAACAAAAACCTGTGTAATGGGAGGTTTGAAGAAAAAAAATCTAGATCAGGCGACGCTTAAAACAGCGGATTTTTGAAAAAATGGTGGAATTTCAATGGGAATAGACTTGCGGATAGACGGACGGGACACCGGTGCGAACATACGCCGGGGTTGGTATCGCCCTGGCTGAATCAGGTCGATGTCGACATGCAGCAAGCGTTCCTCACTCATGGTGATTAGCGTAAGGACAATTGGCGGGAAGAAGGTTCTGAGAAAATGTGTAAATGACTGTCCAAATAGAGGATATCAAATAACCGCAAATCAACGCATTAAACGCCATACAGGCGAAAACTATTGGACAGTTAAAATCGTGATTGGCTAATTAAATCATCAGGTTAGCATGGTTGGAGGGTAACACTACGAACCAGGCGGTCGGGAGTTCGAATCTCTCCGGGCGCGCCAATATTCTTCAATAATAACAAGTGGTTGTAGCGGAAGATTGGCTGCTTGTTATTTTCTCTCCTACTCATTTGTGCCAGATTTGTGCT
>FXBF010000107.1_pt1 | contig 24250 bp, 28 predicted proteins | sample 5335321 | NCBI WGS metagenome assembly FXBF01 (sample SAMEA103928391, study PRJEB20085) | sediment metagenome | isolation source: sediment
TTACTTTTATCGGATTTTATTGATTCCTTAAGGGTATCTTAAGATAGGAAGACTAGGGTGCTCACTACGAACAGCAGGTTTACCTGTTAACCAGCCGCTATTGGCTAAAAAAATACTTTTTTACTGATGGAAAAATATCGCACTGTTGTGTGAAGGAAATATCATGAAAACATCTATTAAAATTGCAGCGATTACAGCGCTTTCATTAACCGCTAGCCAGGCCCTGGCGTTTGAAACTGAAGTTGAACGTGTGGGTATGCTGTATCTCAATATTCCACTTAGCAATCGTACTTCTGCACCAACGATGGATAAATCTGTGATGGGCTTCCGTTTTGGTCAGACACGTCTTTCTACTGACCGCGCTGGCTCACTCTTTACCTATTTTAGAACACGTCCGGCACTGTTTGATGTGCAGTTTGGCATGGTCGGACGTAAAAATGCGCCGGATGATATTCGTTTCGGTCTGCTTGACCTCAAACTAACTGGCATAAGTGCTGTCGAAAAGACCTACATCAATGGCGCGGCCGTTGTCGCTGGTGTTGCTGCTTCGAAACTTTTGATGGGTGGACTCGCAGTGAGCGGTATCGGTATAGCCGCAGCAATGAACGGAGGTGATGACTCAAGTGAAAGTAACCACGAATTAACTGGTGCGCTAACGTCTCACGATCCCAAAACCTCGCACGATGATCACACTAGTCATGATCTTGATGATCACACTAGTCATGATCTTGATGATGACACTAGTCATGAACTTGATGATGACACTAATCACATAGCTGATGACGACACTAGTCATGATCTTGATGATGACACTAGCCACGAGAACGATGATGTCGCTGGTAAAGAAATCGATGACAGCAAGGACGATAACAGTTCCTCGTAACGGGATCTAACTCCAGGTTGCGAGATCATCATCCGCAAGGGGCGTTTCAGGATTTCCTGAACGCCCTTTTATGGATGTAGTAGCGATAAATTTCTTAATTAGCTGATCAGCGCTTCTGTCAATTCTTTTAAGAAATGGTCGTTCTCATCCGGACGACCGATAGTCACTCGCAGGCAATTCTTCAGAGCGCTGTCAACTCGATGCAGGTTCTTAATCAGTATTCTGCGTTTTAATAATTGAGCATGGATTTTCTCTGCGCGATTCTCAGAAACCCTGAAAAAAATAAAATTTGTATCGCTCGGCCATGTCTTAACACCATTGATAGAAGACAGAGCGTCATAGACCCGCCCGCGCTCAATGCAAATTTCATCAATCTGATCCTGAAAAACCTGCCAGTGGTTCAGAGCAAATACTGCCGTGCCCTGGGTCAGGCTATTGATATTATAGGGCAGCCTGATCTTGTCCAGTTCACCTATCCAGTCAGCATGACCTGCAATCAGCCCGAGCCTTATACCGGCAAGACCCACTTTTGACAGTGTGCGCATCACAATCAAATCAGGATAGTCAGTCAAACGGGACATGAAGTTTTCACAGCTGTCACGAACAAAGGGTTGATAGGCCTCATCCACTACCACCAGTCCAGGTGCAATCTCGAGTAATTCTTCAATTTCAGATTGTTGAAAGGACGCGCCAGTCGGGTTATTCGGTGAAGCAAGAAATATAACGGCAGGCTGGTGTTCATTTATTGCTTCACGCATAGTGGGCATGTCTAGCGTAAAATCCTGCTGTAAAGGCACACCCGCAAATAGCAAATCGCACGCACGCGCAAGTACTTCATACATAACAAACGACGGTGCAGGCGCCAGCACGGCGCTGTTTTCACCTGCTACGGCCATCATTATTGCCTGGATCAGCTCATCTGAACCATTGCCCAGCATGATGGCTGATTGATCCGGGATTTGCATCTGCGCGCGCAACCGGCGAACCAGGTCATCCGCTGTCGGATCCGGGTAGCGGTTCAGCTGTATATCAGCAAGGGTATCGAGCCAGGACTGCTTGAGCTCTGCTGGCATCGGCCAGGGGCTTTCCATTGCATCGAGTTTGATGAAGTCACCTGCGGGGGGAACATGGTAGCTGTTTTGTTGCTGGATGATTTTGCGTATCCAGCGAGAGGCTGATGTTTTGTTGTTCATTAGAATGATCTTTGGCACCTCTCTAAATTGTATTTGTAGGAGCGTCGCTCGGCGCGATTATTTTGGCAAAAGATACGGGATTAAGGATTCGAGATGAAAGAACTGGAATTTGATGTTTTCTTAATCTTTTATCCTTAGTCCCGAGTTTTTGATCCTTTTTTTGAAGAAACAATCGCGCCGAGCGACGCTCCTACAATTTATTCTTGCACAATTGCAACCACTTAGTATTGCTAGTCTTTGATCCGGTACTCAGCCGAACGCGCATGCGCTGTTAAGGATTCCGCACGCGCCATCACAGATGCCGTCCTGCCGAGTGTTGACGCAGACTCCGGTGTACACATGATAAGGCTGCTGCGTTTTTGAAAATCACTGGTTCCCAACGGTGAACTGAATCGGGCAGTACCGGAGGTCGGCAATGTGTGGTTGGGGCCGGCACAATAGTCACCTAATACTTCATTACTGTGCGCACCCATGAAGATGGCCCCGGCATGACGAATTTGTTTCGAGACGGTCAGTGGATCATCAACGATCAGTTGTAAATGCTCCGGGGCAATACGATTTACGACATCAATGGCTTCATCTATATCCTCCGCAACAATGATGGCACCCTGTCCCTGTAGCGAGGCCCTGATAATCGCTTCGCGCTCCATAGAAGGCAGTAATTCTTCAATGGCCTGCAGTACCTGTGTGGCAAAATCACCAGACGTGGTGATCAGTATAGACTGCGCCAGTTCATCATGCTCGGCCTGTGAAAACAGATCCATGGCCACCCATGTGGGATCACAGTCACTGTCGCAAAGCACCACAATTTCCGATGGCCCGGCAAGCATGTCGATACCCACCTTCCCGAAAACACGCCGTTTTGCCGTTGTCACATAAGCATTGCCCGGACCAACTATCTTGTCGACGGCGGGGATGGTTTCCGTGCCATAGGCCAGTGCCGCAATAGCCTGTGCGCCGCCGACCGTGAATACGCGGTCAACACCGGTCAGTGTCGCGGCGGCCAGCACCAGTTCATTCAGCTCACCATCCGGTGCAGGCACAACCATGATAGTTTCGCCAACACCTGCTACCAGGGCCGGAACTGCTGTCATTACGACTGTAGAAGGGTAAGCGGCCTTGCCCCCGGGAACATAAATACCGACCCGGTCCAGCGGCGTTACCTGCTGCCCCAGCAAGGTGCCAGTTTCGTCAGTATAGGTCCACGACTTGCCACTCTGCCGCTGGTGATAATCACGCACACGTGAAATCGAGATATCCAGCGCATCACGCTGTGCATCTGAAATCGTAGCGACAGCCTGCTGCAGACGTGTACCGGATATTTCAAGTTCAGAGCAGTCTGCTACATCCAGCCGGTCAAATTTACGCGTGTATTCAAGCAAAGCCTGATCACCGCGCTGACGAATGTTACCGATGATATCTGCCACGACCTCTTCTACATCCCCTGTCTGCTCATGGCTGCGATTTAATAGAGACTGCAGAGACTCAGCAAACCCGTCGTCCCGGGTATTCAGCTGCAGTATCGAAAAACTGCTCATTATTTCTCATCCATTGCAGCGGCAATGGCTGCAATGGTGGATTTCATCAGCTCGTGCTTGAGCTTCATCGATGCGGTATTGCCGACCAGCCAGGCGCTGATGTTTGCAATATGCTCAACTTCAACCAGATTGTTTGCCTTCAGGGTATTGCCGGTATCAACCAGGTCGACGATACGGTCTGCCAGACCTGCCTGCGGAGCCAGCTCCATCGATCCATACAGTTTTATGATTTCAGTCTGTATACCCTTGGCGGCAAAAAATCGACGGGAAATACGTACATATTTGGTCGCAATCCGCAGACGTGACCAGTTTGCCGGATCATCATTGGCAGCCATTTCAACTGGTTCAGCCACCATCAGGCGGCAACGCGCTATACCCAGATCCAGCAACTCAAATAAATCGCCATCATGCTCCATCAGGACATCTTTGCCGGAAACCCCCAGGTCCGCTGCGCCGAATTCAACAAAGGTAGGCACATCCGCGGCACGGATAATGACGAGTTTGATATTGCTCTGACTGGTATCAAAGATCAGTTTGCGACTGGTCCGAGGGTTATCCAGCGGTTCGATACCCGCAGCAGCCAGCAACGGCAAAGTCTCGTCAAGGATCCTGCCTTTGGACAGGGCAATCGTCAGTGATTCTGTCATCCTGTCAGGCTCCTTGTCTGGACTTGTTTGGACATGCGTTCATAATGATGACCGGAAACCCGTTTAATACTGGCCCCAAGCCTTGAAAGTTTTTCCTCTATCCCATCATAACCACGATCTATGTGATAAATACGGTCGATCACTGTTTCTGAGCTGGCGACTACCCCGGCCAGCACCAGTGAAGCAGACGCTCGCAGGTCAGTTGCCATCACTGGCGCACCCTGTAATTTATCCGTTCCTGTAACAATCGCTGTATTGCCCTGAAGATCTATCTGAGCACCCATACGCTGTAATTCCTGTACATGCATGAAGCGGTTTTCGAAAATAGTCTCGGTGATGGTTCCTGTGCCCTCAGCGACGCAATTTAGCACCATGAACTGGGCCTGCATATCAGTGGGAAAAGCAGGATACGGAGCCGTGCGAATATTTACTGCACGCATTCTTCTACCATGTGTTTGCAATCTGACCCAGTCTTCACCCACCTCAATTTCAGCCCCAGCCTGGTGTAGCTTTTCCAGCACAGCTTCAAGCAGATGAGGCTGGGTGTCGCGTACCATTATATCACCCCCGGTAATGGCCGCAGCAACCAGATAGGTGCCCGTTTCAATACGATCTGGAATAACTGTATGATCGGCACCATGCAATGATTCAACACCTTCAATCTTGACCTTATCGGTACCCGCGCCGCTGACCCTGGCACCCATGCTATTGAGGCAATTTGCAAGATCAACCACTTCCGGCTCACGTGCCGCATTTTCGATCACGGTCGTCCCATCAGCCAATGTTGCCGCCATCATCAGGTTTTCTGTGCCGGTAACCGAGACTACATCCATAAATAACCTGGCTCCGTGTAAACGGCCAGCTTTGGCCTTAATGTAGCCATCTTCGATACGGATATCTGCCCCCATATCTTCAAGCCCCCTGATATGCAGGTTTACCGGCCGTGAACCGATCGCACAGCCACCGGGCAAAGACACCTCAGCCTCGCCAAAGTGTGCCAGTAATGGGCCCAGTACCAGAATGGAGGCGCGCATAGTCCTGACCAGATCATAAGGAGCGACTATCGATGACAAGGTGCTGCTATCGGCAGTAATGTTGAGCCTTTCGTCTATAACCAGGCTAACACCCATGCGCCCGAGCAGTTCCATAGTGGTCGTGATATCGTGCAGATGCGGGACGTTGCGAACATGCAGCGGCTGTTTGGTTAGCAAAGCGGCCATTAACACCGGTAGCGCAGCATTTTTAGCACCCGATATGCGAACGTCACCGTTCAGCGTTCGACCACCGGTAATGATGAGTTTATCCATTAAATAATATATACCGTACGATGCAGCTGAATGAGTGCCGCAGTATAAACTTACTGAAGCTGATAGTCAGTAGGGAAAGATGCCTGCCTTATGGCGCTGAAAAAATAAAATCCCAGGCGTTTAACAAATGCTTTGTAGGAGCGTCGCTCGGCGCGATGGTTTCAGATAAAAACTATCGCGCCGAGCGACGCTCCTACATTCGGACTGAGCATACCCTGAGTGATATGCGATTACAGTGCTTTGATCTTTTCCTGCAGCTCGCCGTTCTGGTACATCTCCAGCATGATATCGCTACCACCAATGAATTCGCCCTTAATATACAGCTGGGGAATAGTCGGCCAGTTTGAGTACTGCTTGATACCATCACGGATATCAGGGTTGGATAACACATCAAGCGTATCAAATTTCGCCTCACAGGCCTTCAGGATTTCCACCGCCTTGCCGGAGAAACCACACTGTGGAAACATAGCACTGCCTTTCATGTAAAGCATAACGTCGTTTTCTTCCAGTTGTGCCTTGATTTTTTCCCGTGCGTCCATCGTATTCATCTCGCTGTAATCCGGCCTGTGGCCGGGTTGGTCAGGCTGCACCGTCACGCGCAGCAAATTCTTCAGGCGTCATCGTCTGCATGGACAAGGCATGAATATCTGCCTTCATGCGCTCACCCAGAGCCTGGTAAACCAGCTGATGCTGCTTCACCCTGTTTTGGCCCGCAAACACAGAACTAACGATGACAGCATAAAAATGCTGTCCATCACCGGTAATTTCAACCCTGCAGTCAGAAATTCCCTGCTCGATCCAGCCTTTAATGTCTTCTGGTGATACCATCATCTATCCTGCTAAACAAATACAAACTAAAACAGAGTTCGCTAATATAGCATCTTTGATGATGAGAATTCATTAATAACATTGAGGATACCGGTTTTCGGTTACAAAACCAGCTAACCGCAGAGGTGCGCAGAGAAAGAAATCTTAATCCAATAAAGAAAACTCTGCGCACCTCTGCGGTTATAGCTTCTGATTTTACTGAACACCAAATGCGGAAAACTAGCCCCTACTTATCTGTAAACCGCTCCCAGCCAACCCATAAACATCAATCATATCCAGCACTTTTTTTGGGCAACCATGCAAACTGAGGGTATGATTTTGTTGTTTTTTAATCTGTAAGCAAGCCATCAGTAATGCGACAAAGGCGCTGTCGCAATCAGAAACCAGTTTTAAATCGAGGCTTATATCCTCCTGCCTGCCTGCATGGGTCAGCAGATCGTCAGACAGGGTATCCAGATAACTGAAAGTTGTAGCGCCTGAAATGCGGCATACTTCACCATCGCACTTGAATGTCGGTTTCATTGAATACGGTTCTTTTTCTGCAAATCGGCAATCAGTAGCGGCAGGCCTTTGCGGCTTATAGTGATATGGTAAGATTTTCGAAAAGTTGTCACCAGGCTGATGCCGTCGATGCGGACATCGTAGACCTTCCACTCGCCGTCTTTTTTACCGAGGAAGTACTCCAGCCTGACAGGTACGGCTGCACCGACATCGATCTCCTCCCGTACAATCATATCGTCCCGATAGGGGACGGCCGGGATATATTTGATTTTTTCATCGGAGTACTGAAACAATGCCTGGGAATAGGTTCTCACCAGCAGTGTTTTGAATTCTTCAGCAAACTGATACCGCTGTTCAGGTGTCGCACCAGCATAGTGCCTGCCCAGGACTATTTTTATCATGCGATCAAAATCAAAATGCGGGATGGCGATTCTGGTTACCATCTCATAAAGGCTGCTTCGGTCAGCTTCATAGGCAGACCTGTTAGCGGTAAATTCTCCCAATAATTTTTCTGATGTTTTTCTGATCAGTTCATCTGGCTCCATGGCCAGCAATGTACTTCCCATACTAAAAAACAACACGCAGACAAAGATCAACTTTCTTATCATTTTTTATATCCTTCAGTTGAATTATTCGAGGGGCCCTTAAACAGTAGCTGGCCAATCAGGTTTTCCAGCACCACAGCCGACTGGGTTAATCGTATGCGATCACCATCAACCAGGTACTTTTGCTGGCCACCGGGTTCCAGTGAAATAAACTGTTCGCCCAGCAGGCCCTGAGTATTGATCGACGCACTGCTATCTATCGGCAATTTATTGTAATCACCTGAGATATCCATAATTACCTGTGCCTGGTAAGAGGCCGAATCCAGACGTATCTCATTCACCCGACCTATCCTGACACCCGCCATCGTCACCGGTGCTCTGACTTTAAGACTGCCAATATTGTCAAACCGTGCATTCACCTGGTACGGGTCAGAAACTGAGTCTGAATTCAGGTTGCTTACACGAAACGACAGAAACAACAGCGCCACAAGACCCGTAATTACGAACAGGCCGACTGTGATTTCTACTAATTGTCTCTTCATTTGCTTAAGTAGTCCTTAAGAGTGTCTCTATATCTATCGTAGGAGCGCCGCTCGGCGCGATTAGGGTAATCGCTACGAAACAATCGCGCCGAGCGGCGCTCCTACTGTCAAAACATCATCGACGTAAGACTAAAATCCATCACCAGCACTAACAGGGAAGATAGCACTACCGTCAGGGTGGTGGCAGCGCCGACGCCGGCAGGCGTTGGTCTGGCATCATACCCCATAAATACTGCAAGCAAACTGATCCAGACACCAAAAACCAGACTTTTGAGCAGGCCATTTAATACATCCTGCTGAAAATCAACACCCTCCTGCATGGCAGACCAGTATACTCCCTGGTCGACACCCAGCACATTAACACCCAGCAGATACCCGCCCAGTATACCAACTGCAGTAAACAACGCAGCCAGCAAAGGGACTGATATCACGCCGGCCAGAAATCGCGGCAGCAAAACTCTTCGTACGGGGTCAACAGCCATCATTTCCATGCCTGCCAGCTGCTCTGTTGCCTTCATCAAACCTATTTCAGCGGTCAGCGCAGCGCCCGCCCTTCCTGCAAATAGTAGACCAGCAAGTACCGGCCCAAGTTCCCTGGTCAATGACAAAGCCACCAGTAGACCCAAAGATGATTCTGCGCCAAAGTCCACCAGTGTATTATAGCCCTGCAACGCCAAGACCATGCCAACAAATAAAGCGGCAACAATAATTATCGGTAATGTCAGAACACCGACACTGAAGAGTTGTTCAACTAATAGCTCATAGCGCCTGATAGATGCCGGGATGTTGCCAAGCATCTGAAATAATAATATGCAGGCGCGGCCCGATGCAGCGAGGACAGACAGGCTGAATGCTCCAATACGTCGCACTCCGTACATCACATCTGCTCACCCTTGTTAATCAGGTCTTTGCTGAATAGCTCTAACAGATAATCATCCGCAGGATAATGGAAAGGAACGGGCCCATTTACCTGGCCCTGCATGAACTGTCTGACATCGTCACGCGTCGAATTCTGTATTTCATCCGCCGTGCCACTGGCCAGCACCCGGCCCTCACCCAGCATAGTGACAAAATCGGCAATTTGTATGGCCTCCATGACATCATGGGTAACTACAATAGATGTAATAGCCAGTGTTTCGTTCAACTTCTTAATTAGCCTGACAATTATAGCCTTGGAGACAGGATCAAGACCCGTAAAAGGTTCGTCATACATCACCAGTTCCGGATCCATTACAATGGCACGAGCCAGTGCAACACGACGGGTCATGCCACCTGAAAGCTCTTCCGGCTTCAGCCGTCTTGCCCCACGCAGGCCAACCAGCTCAAGCTTCATTAGAATCAGCTGCCTTAAAACCGGCTCCGGTAGCCGGGTGTGCTCACGCAATGGAAAGGCAACATTTTCATATACATCAAGATCGCTGAGCAAGGCTCCGCCCTGAAACAACATACCCATCCTTTTACGCAGTTCAAACAAATCCCGACGCCCCAGATCAGGCACCGAAAGACCATCAATAAGCACATAGCCCTTATCCGGCCTCAATCGACCACCGATCAATTCAAGCAGAGTCGTTTTACCCACACCGCTGGGCCCGATGATCGCCGTAACCTTGCCGCGAGGAATCTTCAGACTGAGATTGGACAGGACGGGTTTACCACCACGTTTCAGGTGCAGATCGGTCAGGGTTACTATGTTTTTAAATTCAGGTTTCAAAGTTTCATCGTTTCAAAGTTTCAAAGTTTCATCGTTTCATCGTTTCATCGTTTCATCGTTTCATCGTTTCAGCGTTTCAGCGTTTCAGCGTTTCAGCGTTTCAGCTTTCAGTTAGTATATGTGAATTGTTGTGGGAGGCGCGTCTCGCGGCGAATTCTTTTGATTTTTACTTCAATTCCAAAACCTTCGCCGCGAGACGCGCCTCCCACAAAAATCCCAAACAGTATTTCCTGCCTTTCCCCTTTCCCTTCCCTTGAAACTTTGAAACGATGAAACTATGAAACTATGAAACTCAAACCCCCATCAACTCGGCCAGGATCCGTGTTTCCTGGGCCCTTATCGGTGCATCTTTTTCGCTGGTGTTAAACAAACCTGCCCGGCGTTGGCCTGTCATCCATTGTTTTATTTCGGCCACGATTTCTCTTTGCGCTGGTAGTTTTTCATCACTGATCAGGGTAACAAGAAAATCTCCTGATGGTAATGGCCTGGCCTGGACAGACGGATACCAGACGCTGCACACTGCAAGACTTTCACATATCTCATCCATTCCGTGTTCTGCAAAATTAACAGGTCCTGCATCAAGGCACACCGGGAACAGTTTCTGTAACTCTTCAATATCATTTTTCCGTGGCCTTTCTTCATCACTGTCTTTGTATTCAAGTACCACGCCAGCTACCAGGGCAGTGAAATCAACTTTCTGGCCAGCGAGCTCCCTGATGTCATCTGCAGACTGAGCTTGCAGGACAAAGCGAAAATCCTCATCCACTTCACCGATCCAGTCATTTTCAACTGCCCTGCGCCATTCATGCGGTGGCAGATAGACGCTACGCAAAAGCGTGCTATAGAAAGCTGCGCGCCAGTCTTCTGGCAGGTCTTCATCGTAGAAACTGGTCTGCCAGGCGCCATTATCAAGACCAAAGCTGCCGGTCATTAAATACTCTTCACTCATCTATGGGGCACCTCTATTATTTCTGGATAGTCAGATTGCAATTCAAAATCTGTCATATCAAGGCAAGGATCGCACGTAATAGCTTGCTATTGCGAAGATTCTTAACGCAGAGGTGGCGGGTTTTGGATTCAAGATGATTATTCATGAATTAATAGAGGTGCCCTATAGGGCACCTCTATCTAACCTCTGTTACAATCGCGCTGAAATATGCTGACACGGGTTCGGCACCAACATAAAACGAAGTATCTTCTTTATGCTACAGGCAATTCTGGCAATACTTACCGGCTTTATATTATTAGCCTGGAGTGCAGACCGTTTCGTTAATGGTGCAGCGGCCATCGCCCGCCATCTGGGTATATCACCACTCATCGTGGGTCTGACTATAGTGGGTTTTGGCACATCTGCACCGGAACTGGCCGTTTCTGCAATCGCCGCCCTTGCTGGCAACACCGCCCTTGCTATAGGCAATGCCATTGGTTCAAACATCGCCAATATCGGCCTGGTGCTTGGTATTACTGCCATCGTTTCTCCATTGCTCATTGCTTCATCAATCCTGAAGCGCGAATACCCGCTGATGATAGCGGCCATGGCGCTAGTTTTTTTCGTGCTTGTAAACGGCCAGCTCGGAATGCTTGAGGGTATTTTTCTATTCGCCTGCCTGTTCGGAGTACTCACATGGACAGTTTTCACCGGTATTCGTGAAGGTCGGGACACCACGCCTACGTCTAATGACCCACTGGAGACCGAGTTTGAATCCGAGCTGGCACTCGATGATATCATGCCCAAAGCAAAGGCTATATTCTGGCTGCTGGCCGGTGGAATATTACTCGTCGTCAGTTCCAGGATACTGGTCTGGGGGGCCTCAACAATTGCCACCTCTTTAGGTATTAGCGACCTGATAATCGGTCTGACTATTGTCGCTATCGGCACCAGCCTGCCGGAAATCGCAGCATCCGTAGCCAGTGTACTGAAAGGTGAAAATGACATCGCTATTGGCAATGTACTGGGATCAAACATATTCAATTCACTGGGGGTAATAGGCCTGGCTGCAATAATCCACCCCGCCACTGTCAGTACCGAAGTATTGTACCGTGACCTGCCAGTAATGATTGGCATGGCAATACTGCTCTATATTTTATTATACAGCCATAAAGGTGAACCCGCGCTGTCGCGTAAATCCGGTTTATTTCTACTATCGCTTTATGTAGCTTACCTTGTCATACTTGGGGTACAGGCGACATAAAAGTAGTTCCAAGTTCCAAGTTCCAAGCATTAAGTCAGAAACATTGTTGTCCCTGCTTCCAGGTTTAAATCTGTAAACTTGGAACTTTAGACTTGAAACTTGGAACTTGGAACTTGGAACTTGGAACTTCAAACTTAGATCAATGACTGACGACGAACTTATTCTTGAAGGCAAAAAAGTCCTGCAGATCGAGGCCGATGCTGTGGCTGCGCTGTCTGACCGGCTGGTTGAAAATTTTACCGGAGCCTGTCACGCAATCCTTGATTGCAAGGGGCGGGTGGTGGTGGTGGGGATGGGGAAATCCGGCCATATAGGCAGCAAAATAGCCGCCACCCTGGCCAGCACGGGCACACCGTCATTTTTTGTTCATCCGGGCGAGGCCAGTCATGGCGACCTGGGCATGATTACACCGGACGATCTGGTCATTGCGATCTCAAATTCTGGCAATACACCGGAGATCCTTGCCATCCTGCCTATGATCAGGCGTTTGTCTGTCCCACTGGTTTCGATGACCGGCAGCAAAGACAATCCTCTATGTAAACAGGCAGACTACTGCCTCGATGTAGGGGTTGAGAAAGAGGCCTGTCCGCTTAACCTTACACCGACTGCCAGTACCACTGCAGCTCTGGCTATGGGGGATGCTCTGGCCGTCGCCCTGCTCAAGGCACGCAACTTCACCGCTAATGATTTTGCCCGCTCACATCCCGGTGGCGCGCTCGGCCGCCGTCTGCTGCTGTATGTCAGAGACATTATGCAAAGCGGCAGCCGAATACCCCTGGTAAGCATCAATGACAGCCTGCAGGCGGCCTTGCTTGAGATGAGCAGCAAAGGCCTCGGCATGACAGGCATCATCGATGAAGATGACAAACTGGTAGGAATCTTTACCGATGGTGACCTCCGCCGCACGCTTAACAAAGGGGTCGACCTTTATTCAGCAAAAGTAGTCGAAGTAATGACTACCGACCCCACGGTCACTTCAGAGGACGTGCTGGCGGCAGATGTCGTAAATCTGATGCAGGATCTCGCTATCAACAGTGTGCTTGCTGTGGACGAAAAACACCGCCCGGTTGGCGCTCTCAATATGCATGACTTACTGCGCGCAGGATTGTTATGAAAACGGGTGGATTAAAGCCTGATTTTTTCAGCCCTGACGAAGTACTCGAACGGGCAAGGAAAATACGCCTGGTCCTGTTCGATGTGGACGGGGTGCTGACTGATGGTCACCTCTATTTCAGTGACAATGGCGATGAAGGAAAAAGTTTCCACGCGAATGATGGACTGGGCATCAATTTGCTACAACAAACCGGTATAGCTGTGGGTATCATCACTGCACGTCAATCCAGTCTCGTTGCCCACCGTGCCAGAGATCTTAATATCCAGCATTTGTACCAGGGCCGGAAAGAGAAATTCCCGGCCTATAAAGAAATTTGTAAAGAACTGGAACTTTCGTCGAATGAGGTAGCATTTGTTGGTGATGATGTCGTTGACCTGCCTATCATGCTTGATGTCGGTCTTGCCGTTACCGTCCCTCAGGGACACAATCTGGTTAAACAACATGCACACTGGACCACCCGAAATGAAGGCGGAGCAGGTGCAGCCAGAGACGTTTGTGAACTCATCATGTATGCCCAGGGAACATATAGCAAAGTGATGCAGCAATTCTTAACAGCAGAATCCGCTTCATTTTAGCGTGCGCACTTACTAAGCCGAACCATGATTAGGCGACACTCAGCTTCTCTGTGCCTTGTGGCGAAAGATTTTAAGGTATTTAGCATTGACAGGATATTATGAACTGGCCTGAACGCATTGCTATTTTCAGTGTCGTAGTTGCCCTTGTTGGCTTTACTGCATGGATGCAGTCTGGCCTGCTGGGTGAACCCACAAACGAAGAACTGATAATCACCGAAAACCACGACCCCGACTATTATATTGAAAATTTTACCGCTATTGGCATGGACATTGACGGCAATCGGCAGTACCTGCTTGAAGCTGACCGGATGGTGCATTTCCCTGATGACGATACATCCCTACTTGATAAGCCACATGTTATACAATACGAGCCCGGTAAAGCACCGACGCATATCTATTCAGAAACAGGCTGGGTCTCTGCCAACGGAGAGGAAGTTAAACTGACTGGCAATGTGCGGGTCATCCGCGGACGTGACAACACGGGCAGCGGTGGAGTTACTACAACGGATACACTTAATATAGTGCTGAAGGAACCTGTTTCCTGAGCACTCTGGAGAGAATCAGATGAATGTTTTTTTTCCAATCAGGGCCATACTTTGCATTGGACTTGCCGGCCTTTTTTTCAGCAGCCATGCGATCGCGCTGGACAGCGATAAAAACGCTCCTGTCACCATCGATGCAGACACCACCAGCATCGACTTTCGTACAGGCAAACGGGTGCTTACCGGAAATGTTGAAATCTCGCAGGGAACATTGAACATCAGGGCGGACAAAATTGTCCTGATCTACAAAGGTGATGACATTGACACCGCCACTGCTTTTGGCAGGCCCGTAAAATTCAAACAGCTACCGGAAGGCCAGAAAGAGATGGTGTATGGCGAAGGAAAAACTTTGATACTCGAACAGGCAAAAAACCTTGTAACGCTGAAAAAAAATGCAAAGCTCACCCAGGGCACTAACAAAGTCACGGGCAAAATCATCTATTACAATATGAAAACCAGTAAGATGACAATCAAGGGACAGTCATCAGGAAGAAAAAAGAAAGCCAGCGCCACCAAACAATCCTCACCCAGCAAAACAGCCGGCAAGAAGACAGAATCAGGACGCACCAGAATAGTCATTCAACCAGGAAGCCTGAAAAAATAATGCGCGCTTTCAATCTGTCATCACCATCTAGGGAGCCTCTGATTAATTATGCCATATCTCTGGCTTACAGGCTGATTCACAATCAAGGCGCAGCTTTGAAAGCATGCCTGGGCCTGGTGAAAAGTTGCAACGCAGAGTGTGAATCAGCCTGTAAGCCCCGCAGGGCGAGGCCTGAAGCGCACATCTACGGCATTGTGCTTCTGATCAAGTATTTTGGCCATTCGCTGCGAAGCACGCTTTGTAGCTGCACGCTTCAGGTCTCGCAGAGACATGGCATAATTAATCAGAGGCTCCCATCATGAGCATTCTTTCTACTGAAGGCCTGCAAAAGCGCTATAAGGCCACCACCGTGGTAAAAGGCGTGGATATCAACGTTGAGACCGGCGAAGTTGTCGGCTTGCTAGGCCCCAACGGTGCAGGAAAGACTACCTGCTTTTACATGATCGTCGGACTGGTGCGTCCGAACAAAGGCAACATCTGGCTGGATGACGTCAACATCACAGCCATGCCCATGCACCAGCGCGCTCGACTGGGTATCAGCTATCTGCCGCAGGAACCATCGGTCTTTCGCAAGCTGACAGTTGAAGACAATATCATGGCGGTCCTTGAGGTGCAGCCCGAGCTGTCGAAAGCGCAATGCCACGAGCGTGTTGATCATTTACTTGAGGAATTCAATATCGAGCACAAGCGCGATGCCCTGGGCATCAGCCTTTCCGGAGGTGAGCGCCGGCGCGTCGAAATCGCCCGCGCGCTGGCACTAGAGCCTTTATTTATCCTGCTTGATGAACCTTTCGCCGGCATCGACCCCATCTCGGTAGGTGATATTCAGCAAATTATTTCACAGCTGAAGAATATGGGCATAGGCCTGTTGATTACTGACCATAACGTGCGTGAGACGCTCGGTATCTGTGACAGGGCCTACATTCTCAGTGACGGCCAGGTGCTGACTGCCGGTAACGCAGAAGAGGTTCTATCGCACAAAGAAGTCCGAGAAGTCTACCTCGGCCATAATTTCAGGCTGTAGGGTTCCTGTGGTCACAAGCACCGAAACGCGCTAATCTCTTTGTTTATAATCAATCATTTAGAGATTGCTTCGTCACTACGTTCCTCACCATGACGGAATACTTTGAGGGTCTATTTCGTCACATGCTTCAATATTACGTCTACACTTAAGATAAAGACTATAGACACGCGAGAGATTTGGTGCAGTACTTGAGTTCTCACCAGGCAGGTATCATATAAATACCACGGGCATATGAATCATTCTGATTGACAAGCCTCCGGTAGAGAGAGAATATAATCTCAGGGGGTCATTTCAATATGACAAACATAAGCCGTAGCAAGCTGAACAATAACGGCAATCCAGCATGAAGCAGACTCTGGAAATCAAACTTGGCCAGAAACTGGCCATGACACCACAACTGCAACAGGCCATACGTCTGTTGCAATTATCTGTTATTGATCTGAGAATAGAAATCCAGTCGGCCCTCAATAACAATCCCTTGCTTGATACGGCTGATAACAACGAAACTACACCGGAACAAGCAACTCCAGATGATGAAGAAATCTATAATAACAGCGAAAAGCTGACATCTGACAAGGATGAGCCGGCTGCCAGCAAAGAGACTGATGATGTTTTTGAGCAGGGAACTGCCGGCGATGAACTGAAAGAAGACTATACCTGGGATGATGAAAGCTATATTCCCCGCCGCACAAGCAGCAACAACCGGGAAAACGACTGGAGCGGCATGGAAGTGGATAGCCGCAATTCATCACCAACCACTCTACATGACCACCTCGAATGGCAGATGCACATGCTTTCCCTGTCGGACCGCGATCAGCTGATTGCAGGAACGATTATAGAAGCAATAAACGATGATGGGTATCTGACACTCTCGATCGACGATATTACCCGGTCACTGGATGCGAAACCCACCATTGAGCAGGATGAAGTAATGGCCATGCTGCATCAAATCCAGAATTTCGATCCTGTTGGTGTTGCCGCTGTTGATGTCGCGGATTCATTACAGATACAGCTAAGACAGCTACCTGATGACACCCCTTACCGGTCAACCGCCATGACTATCGCGAACAAGCATCTCGACCTGGTCGCGCATCGGGATCTGACAAAACTAAAACGTGTATTAAAGGGCAAGCCAGCCGCTCTGAGTGGCGCAATAACACTGATTCAAAGCCTGAATCCCCGCCCCGGCAGTATCATCAATCCCTCACAGATACGCTATATCATTCCGGATATCACGGTTAAAAAAAATAATGGGAAATGGCGTGCGCGCTTAAATGAAGATGCCTTGCCGCGACTTGAGGTGAACCACTATTACAAGAGTCTGATAAAGCGAGGCGATAACAGTACAGACAATCGATACCTTAAGGAAAACCTGCAGGAAGCACGCTGGTATATTAAAAGCCTGCAAAACCGGCATGACACGCTGCTGAACGTGGCCAATGAGATCATCAAGCGCCAGCAGGACTTTTTCGAACATGGCGATGAGTCGATGAAGCCTATGGTATTACATGATATTGCCGATGCACTGGAATTACATGAGTCTACTATTTCGCGTGTCACAACAAACAAGTATATGCAGACCCATATGGGTGTTTTCGAACTGAAATATTTCTTTTCCAGCCATGTCAGCACAACAGACGGTGGAACCTGTTCGGCCACAGCAATTCGATCCCAGATTAAAAAGCTGGTGAATAATGAACCGGTCAGCAAACCGATAAGTGACAACCGTATTGCTGAGCTATTATCACAGCAAGGCATGTGTGTTGCCCGACGTACAGTCGCCAAATACAGGGAATTAATGAGTATTCCCCCTTCCAACCTGCGTAAATCGCTAACACTATGATGGAGTTTTTCACTATGCAATTAAATATCACTGGTCAGCACATAGAAGTTACCAATGCCCTCCATGACTACGTCACCGAAAAGCTGGAGCGCGTCCATCGTCATTTTGATCATGTCACGACAACTCATGTCGTGTTATCTGTAGAAAAAACACGCCAGATAGCCGAAGCAACGATCAATGCCAGCGGTGCGACAATTCATGCAAATTCTGAAGATGGTGATATGTATGCCGCCATCGATGCACTGTCCAGTAAACTTGACCGTCAGGTCATCAAGCACAAAGAAAAAATCAAGGACCATCGTAGAAATACGATTGCATAAATAATGTCAGTCAGTCACGCCAGCATTCACCAGCCCACCATGCATGGAAACGAGCACCATGATGCTCCGGATATAGGAGCGATTCTCGATCGTGGCGGGATAGTTACCGACCATCAAACTACCAGCAAAAAAAGACTGCTGGAACAGGTCGCATACATGCTTGCAGAACAGTTGCCGAATACCGATGCCGGACAGATATTCAGTACACTGATTGAGCGTGAAAATCTGGGCAGCACCGGGATCGGCGACGGTGTGGCCCTGCCTCACGGGCGTATTGCCGGGCTGGATGATGTCGTTGGTGTCTTCCTTCATCTAAAGAATGCTCTGGATTTTGATGCTGTAGATCACCTGCCGGTGAACCTGGTCTTCGCCATTCTGGTGCCTGAGGATGCGACAGAGGAGCACCTCTATCTGCTTGCCAGCCTGGCTGGCATATTTCGGAATGATGAAAAACGGCAGAAACTACTGGAAACCACAGATCCATCCCTGATTCGAGAAACTTTTGATATGTCTGTCAATAGTGAGGACCACTATTGACATGACTCCACGGGCGGCATTAACAGCCGGGAATGTATTTGAGTCCCACAAAGTACGACTGAAGTTAGACTGGGCCGCAGGAAAAAGTGGTGACGAACGCAGCCTCGAAGCCCCCGATGCCCGCTGGTCCGGCATGGCACTGGTTGGTTATCTGAACACCGTCCATGCCAACCGTGTTCAGATCATCGGCACTGAAGAGCTTGACTATCTGAATAAACTGGACAATCAGCACCGCTCCAGCACGATATCCCGCATTTTTCATCAACCCCGAACCGCGCTGATTATTATCAGTGACGGCATGGATGTGCCTCAGAACCTGCTGGTAATCGCCGATGAGGCCGATATGCCATTAATTGTGAGCCAGTTGCCTGCGCCGGAGTTGGTCTATCATTTACAGTTCTATCTTGCACGCGCCCTTTCACCCAAATCCTCTATGCATGGTGTTTTGCTCTCAGTAATGGGCCATGGAGTATTGATTACCGGTGAAAGCGGTGTAGGCAAAAGCGAACTGGCACTTGAGCTAATTGCCAGGGGACATCACCTGGTCGCTGACGATGCGATTTCTATCCGTCGCACCTCACCCGAACACCTGGAAGGTTACTGCAACCCGAAATTCAACCATTTTCTTGAGGTACGTGGACTGGGGATACTCAACATTCGCGAAATGTTCGGTGAAGCAGCCTTGCGCCTGACAAAAAGAATTGAACTAATTGTAACTCTTCAGCGCATGGATCCTCAGCGACTAAGCACCATGGATCGCCTGCACCAGGAGAAGAGCTATCGTAATATTCTGGGTATACAGATTCCTGAAATTACCATTCCCGTCACTTCAGGTCGGAATCTGTCTGTCATGATTGAAGCAGCGGTTCGCAACCAGATTTTAGTAAACCGCGGCTATAATGCGGTTGAGGATTTCATTTCAATCCAGCAAGATGTCATAAACTCAACTAACTAGTGTAGTGTTTCATATTATTTGACGATTAAGCGTGACGAGAAGCTGTTAGCTACAAGGCAGGTTTCGCAGTAAATGGTTGTTCCCTTTGCAAGGAACCTAACGCCGTAGATGACGGTTTCTCGCCGCGCCCGAAGGGAGACCCACAAATGGCCCAATACGGCGTTGCAGCTCTTGGCAAGGGAAACAACCATTGCCTGTGATCTGCGCCTTGTCTTGAGCCATTTGTGGATCTCTTAAGCGTTAAATAATATGAAACACTACACTAAAAACTCTGGGCAATAATGGATCTCACTATAGTCAGCGGCCTGTCAGGCTCTGGTAAAACAGTCGCCCTGCAGGCGCTTGAAGATATAGGCTATTACTGTATTGATAATCTTCCTGCAAACTTACTTCCGCATTTTGCTTCCAGCCTGATGAACACCCCGGATAACCGTGCTGCTGTTAGCATTGACGTACGCAACCGTCATTTTCTGGAAACCCTGTCAGACAGTCTGGCCGAGCTTAAACGGCTTGGCATAGAATTTCGTATACTTTACCTGTATGCCGATGAAGATACCTTGATCAAGCGATTTAGCGAAACACGAAGACGCCATCCCCTGACCGACATGTCAATATCACTGGTAGAGGGTATACGACAGGAACATCAACTACTTGCGTCGCTGGCACATAGCGCCAATATGGAAATTGATAGCAGCCACACTACCCCGCACGAACTGCGCAGCCAGGTCCGTAACCTGGCTGGTGCACGAGACGGTACAGCAATGATGCTGCAGGTTGTTTCATTTGGCCATAAGTACGGCAACCCCAGTGATGCAGATTTTGTCTTCGATGTACGCTGCCTGCCCAACCCCTACTGGGAAAAGTGCTTACGGGAGCAAACAGGTGTTGATCAGGACGTCATCGACTTTCTTAAAACAAAGCCCTCGACGGCAGCTATGATCGACCATATATATAATTTTCTGAGCGAATGGCTGCCTGCCTTTGAGGCAGAGAACCGGAGCTACATCACAGTCGCCATCGGTTGCACCGGCGGTCGCCATCGTTCAGTTTATGTGGCAGAACAGCTGGCTGAGAAGCTAAAAAATGATGATTCAAGAGTACATCTGCGCCACAGGGACCTGGTATGACCGGTATCATTCTACTTACCTATGGCCGAACAGGCTATGAGCTGCTAGAGGCCGCAGGACATATCATGGATCAGCCAGTTGAGCAGATTAAGGTGATTAATGTTTATGATGACCCTGATACTGCCGACAATCTGCCCGGGCAGATAGAAAAAGCCATCGAGCAACTAAGGTCAGCAGGGCAGTGCCTGATTCTGACAGACCTGCGCGGTTGTACGCATTTCAACATTGCCCGGCAATTCGTTGAGCCGTCCCGGGTTGCATTAGTCAGCGGGCTAAACTTGCCGATGCTTTTGCGACTGCTGTATCACCGTGACGAAAATCTTGTCACACTGTCACATTTTGCCGAGGAGGGAGGCGTTATGGGCATATCCACAACCAGCGATGCACCCTCCGTTGAGGACAGGTTACTTTGATCAGCGAACAGATTCGTATCATCAACCGGCTTGGTCTGCATGCACGGGCGGCAGCCAGCTTTGCCAAACTGGCATCCTCCTATGACAGCGATATTTTTCTTGTCTGCGACGAACAGAGCGTCAACGGCAAAAGCATCATGGGTATTATGATGCTGGCCGCCTCACAGGGTACTGATCTGCTGTTAGAGGTTAATGGGTCAGATGAAACTATGGCGTCAGCGGCTCTGCTTAAACTAATTAATAATCGTTTTGGAGAAGGCGAGTAATGCTGTCCATGCACGGCTCAGGGATTGGCAGGCTCATCGCTATCGGTACTGCCTGTGTTGTGTCTCGGGAATCATTCGACATCCCGGAATACCTGATTGCAAAGAAACACATCAGTGATGAAGTATGCCGGCTGCGCGCGGCTATTGCCGCTACACGTTTACAGATGATCCAGATTCGCAAGCAGATTACAGCTGACTCGCCACCGGAAGCCACAGGCTTTATCGAAGTGCATCTTATGATGCTGGATGATCCGATGCTGGCGCAACAACCGGAAGAACTCGTCACCCGTCTACAGATCAATGCAGAACAGGCGATTGCCCGGCAAAGCCAGTCATTGATAGACGTATTTGAAGCCATGGAAGATGAGTATCTACGCACCAAGGGTGACGATATCCGGCAGGTGGTGGACCGTATACAAAAAAACTTAATGGGCATAACACCGATAAGCTCTACCGATATCAGTGAAGAGTTCACTGATCCGATTATTGTTTCGCGTGACCTTGCACCGGCTGATACCCTGGCCATGAAATCACGTAATATTCGCGGTATCCTGACTAATCTCGGCAGTCCTATATCGCACTCTTCTATTCTTGCGCGAAGCCTGGGCATCCCGGCTATTGTCGGCCTGCACGCGGCTACCCGTTATATCCGCCACGGCGATAAGCTAATTGTTGACGGGCGTAACGGCGATGTCATTATTGCACCGGACAAAAAAACGCTGTCGGCCTACCGTAAGCTAAAAAAACTAACACTGGCCCATACACGCAAACTTGATGCATTAATAAAAAGTCCATCTGTCACGCTGGATGGTGAACGCATCAGCCTGCTTGCCAATATCGACCTGCCACAGGACACCCGCCAGGCACTAAATGTCAAAGCGGCCGGCATTGGTCTATTCCGTACTGAGTTTCTCTATCTGAACCGGCAGGATATGCCGACTGAAAACGACCATTTCAATGCTTATATGCGTGTCATACGCCGTTTTAACAAACAACCCGTCACCATCCGCACCATGGACCTGGGTGCGGACAGGCAGTTGGAGAATAATAGTGAGACGGCCCTCAACCCTTCACTGGGACTGCGCGGAATAAGAATGAGCCTTGGCAGCCCGTCACTCTTCATTCCTCAACTGCGTGCGATCCTGCGTGCTTCAGCCCATGGGCGGGTGCGAATGATGATCCCGATGATGTCAAGTTTGCACGAATTGTTTCAGGTACTGACACTGATCAAGGAAACCCGCAAGACATTGCGAGAAGAAAACATCCCGTTTAATCCCAAGATGCAAATTGGTGGAATGATAGAGGTACCTGCCGCAGCCATTGCGGCAGACCTGTTCGCCCAACATCTGGATTTTTTCTCCATCGGCACCAATGACCTGATCCAGTACGCCCTCGCCATAGACCGTGTAGACGATGAGGTCAATTATTTATATAACCCGCTGCATCCTTCTGTACTGAGGTTAATAGAAATGACGGTACGTGCAGCCAATAAGGCTAAAATTCCAGTGACCCTTTGTGGTGAAATGGCTGGCGACCCGAAGCTGATCGAAGTCCTGCTGGGCCTCGGACTACGACAGCTGAGCATGGATCCCGCCAACCTGCTGGAAGCGAAGGCCATAATCCGGCAGCTTGATGTCAACAAGGCGAAAAAGCTTTCACGCAGACTGCTGGCGGGGAAAGAGGTTTAACGTTTCAAGATCCAAGATCCAAGATCCAAGTTCCAAGATCCAAGTCTACAGATTAAAACCAAAAACCAGAATCGTGAGGTTTTGACTTACGACTTGGATCTTGGAACTTGGATCTTGGAACTTCTTTTATCCTTCATCTTTGATCTTGATCTGATAAACTCCGCCCAACCTTGAGCGGAGCCGCTATGACTGCAGCAAGCCCCCATAATCTCGAAGACCTGATGGAGCACATCATTACTGTGCTGAACGAGTCTGGCATCGAACAAATTGAGGATGATCTGCAGAAATTACACCCGGCTGATATCGCCCGTCTGCTGGAGTCCATCCCGCCTGAACAACGCGAGCTGGTCTGGCCGCATATAGACAATTCACGCCGAGGTGAAAGCCTGATTGAACTGTCGGAAGGCGTACGCGAAGGCCTGATGGCCGAAATGGATAGCCATTCACTGGCCGCCGCGGTACAAAGTCTCGACACCGATGAAATTGCCGATCTGATCCCGGAACTTCCCGATGATGTCATCGCGGAAGTACTGTATGTCGCCGATCGGGAAAAGCGTGATCAGCTGAACGCCGTCCTGTCCTACGCTGAGGACAGCGCCGGCGGACTGATGGATATCGATGCAGTGGCAATCCGGCCTCGTGTCACCGTTGCTGTAACCCGTCGCTATCTGCGCATGTTGAACGAACTGCCGGAATACACAGACAAGCTATTTGTCGTCGATAGAAATAACAGGTTAACAGGTGCCCTGTTGCTGTCTGATCTGGTCACCGCTGATGACACCCAACGAATTGACGAGATCACCATTACAGGCATCCGTACTTTTTCTGCCAAACAATCACAGAGAGAAGTCGCCGATGCATTCGCCCGCTACAATCTAATGTCAGCACCCGTGATTGATGATGAGCAACGCCTGCTGGGCCGTATTACCGTTGATGATATTGTTGATGTCATACAGGACGAAGCCGATAGACGTATCATGGCACCTGCCGGTCTGGATGAGGAAGAGGATATATTCGCGCCGGTCATTCATACCTCGCGCAGTCGCGCGCTGTGGCTGGGGGTAAACCTCATCACCGCCTTTATTGCCGCAGCGGTTATCGGCCGCTTTCAGGAAACTATCAGCGGCCTGGTAGCCCTGGCAGTACTGATGCCAGTAGTCGCAAGCATGGGTGGCAATGCGGGCATACAAAGCCTGACAGTAGTTATCCGCGGCCTGTCAAATGGCACCATCACAGACAAGAATGTGCGCAAGGTTTTTATCAAGGAACTACTGGTTGGCAGCGTAAACGGCCTTATCTGGGCATTGGTCGTAACATTCGTCACCCTGTTGTGGTTTAACAACCTGTCCCTGGCA
>FXBF010000108.1_pt1 | contig 24232 bp, 19 predicted proteins | sample 5335321 | NCBI WGS metagenome assembly FXBF01 (sample SAMEA103928391, study PRJEB20085) | sediment metagenome | isolation source: sediment
GCCTGGATTTGTGCAAATACAGTGCTTAAAAGGACCTGAAACCAGCTCTTCACAGTTTCATTACAACTGCTAAATATTTCATGCGCCCGACTAACCAGGGTAATAAAAAACTTTTCTATTACAAAATGTTGTTCAGTCATAGCAGTGACGGGGCTATTACGGAATGACTCTGCTTCTGCTTCAAGTCTCTTTAAATCAACGTAGTATGAGGCCAGCAACAAACTTGCAGGTTCAATTCTAGCAAGACCAAACTCAGTATGAAGAATTAGATATATATCGTCTACATTTTTTATAATTAGCTCTGACTGTTTATTAACCTCATTCATTTGTGAAACAATCCCATCAAACAGGGTACGCATGCCTTTTTTCAACCCAATAGTAGTCCAACTCTCATGCATGTCTTTCCGCGTCTTTTTTACAAGCATCCTAAAACTATTCACACTTAAATTATCTAAAAGCGACTTAGCATATGTTGAAAGTCTTTGTCTGGTAATCTGAAAGCCTTCTAATTCAGAATCATATTTTTGTTTTTCTTTACGCATTTTAACGATCATACTCTGGATAGCATCTACATTCTTACCACCTAGTTTTTTTAGTTCTGATAATTGCTTATTAATTCCACTTAACTTGTTATCAATAATATTCAGATTATTTTCTACGCGCCCGCTTATCTCGTAAACAATCCTATTCCGGATAAATTCATGTTTAGCTGGAACAATATCCTTTGCCAATTTATCTTCTAATACATTTAAACCACTCTTTACCACGAGCGCATAGTCTCCCTTTAGTTTACCAATAAGGGCTTTCTTTGCGGAGATTGGAAAAATTGATTCTTGATTGACTTTCAGTATCCGTGCTGTATCTGCAACTTGCGTAGAAATAGTGTAATTAATAGTTGCTTCATCCTGTAATTTATCCCATAAGGTATCAATCTTATTCAGAACGACAAATCTATTATTGTTGGCAGAATTATTTATAGTACTAATGTGATTACACCATACCTCAAGATCAGACCTTGTAGTTCCGATATCGGCAGCAAGTAGAAAAAGAATCGCATGCGAATTAGGTAGCATCTTTAACGTAAGTTCCGGTTCAGTACCTAGTGCATTTAGGCCTGGTGTATCAAGAATCACTAAACCTTGTTTAAGCAAAGGATGCGGATAATTAATGATGGCATGCCGCCAAACTGGCACTTCTACCATCCCATTTTCTGTTATATTGACATCACCATTATCATATTGTGGGTTGTATAAACCCAGTTCTATAGCCTCACGATTGTTTACAAGCTTTGTTTTGGTTATTTCAGATAAAGCTTCACGGATATCATTAGAAGAATTTAACTTTAGAATATGCAGTTTCGTCCAGTGGACTGGCGTAGACTTATACTCGGAAATAGTTAAAGAAGTTTTTCTTGTTTCGATCGGCAGGAGTTTTATGCAAGGATTTTCATCTTCATCATACCTGATCTCAGTCGGACACATGGTTGTACGACCTGGAGAGGTGGGTAGAAATCTTTCTTTGAAATCTGAGAAAAATATGGCATTTAGCAATTCTGTTTTACCACGGGAAAACTCCGCAACCAGCGCGATGACAAGTTTATCTGATTTAAGACTTTTAATGAGTTCATAGACACGCAGGTCTTCTTCACCAGAAGCCAATTCCTGTTTTTCGATCCATGATTGATACTCGCTGATCGCTGCTGTCAGCTCCTCACGCCAGCTAGCATAACCTCTCAGTTTTGAAGAAAAACTCTCATTTACCATGGTGATTGTTACTGTTTAGCCTTACATTAATTAATTTGGTTGTTGCTAGATTCATTGCTACAGGCCTGGAAGGCGGTATCAGGACAAGTAGTCGCGATTTGTGGTACCTATGTGGTACCTATGTGGTACCTATAGTAATCAAAGTGCAAAAAATGTTCCTTTTTTGATTCTGACCCCCTAATAACCACAAAAATAGTATGTGTATTTGTTAGAAATGCGCAATTTATAGTAAATACGCCTGATTTGTTTCTCGGCAGATTGCTGTTATATGCTCAGTTTAGCGACATATTGTGAGGTCTGATCGTCAGTGGAATGTCCGGTCACTGTGCTGACTGGAAAGTTGCTTGCCCACAGTGGGGATGATGCCTTGGGTTATAATAGTCTTGAAAAAGCAGGATAGTGATATCTGTTTACTGAATTCTGTATTCAATTCGGGCATAGGACCTTGAATAAACAATAAAGGAACATGCAGCAATCAATAATAAAAAGGAAGCCAGGCAGGAGATGTTTGTCTTCGCGGACCCTATGATTAATAGCCTTAGCCGTATCACAATCGCTTTGTCACTATTGTTATTTGTTTCTGGCTGTAACATTGCCACCATTGCGACTGACCGTTTAGCCAAGAGTGTGACGACTGGTATCCTGAATCAGGATGATCCGGCAACAGTGCGAGATGGCGCTCCGGCTTACCTGTTATTGATCGGGGGCTTGATTCAGGAAAATCCGAAAAATGTTAACCTTTTAATGGCAGGTGCCAGATTGTATAGTTCCTATGCTTCTGTCTTTGTAGACGACAAAAAACGAACCATAAGGATGTCAAATAAAGCATGGACATACAGTCAGCGTGCACTTTGCCAACGATATGCGAATGCCTGTGATATCCATAAACAGCCATATGAGAAATATGTTGCTTTCATTGCCTCTACGAAGCCTGCCGATGTCCCTCTACTCTATACTTATGCCGTTAGCTGGGCTGGATGGATACAAGTAAATCGGGAAGACATGAACGCTATTGCTAATGTACCCAAAGTCAGAGTAACTATGCAGCGCGTAGTCAAATTAGACGACGATTATGATGGTGGTACAGTTCATATGTATTTAGGTGTGTTGGCAGCCTTGTTACCACCATCACTCGGCGGTAAACCGAAACAGGCCAGGGCCCATTTTGAAAAGGCCTTGTTACTTTCCAGAGGAAAAAATCTTATGGCGAAGGTGCTTTTTGCTGAACGTTATGCCCGTTTGGTGTTCAATCGAAAGCTGCATGATCGCTTATTGCGTGAGGTAATTAAGGCTGATGCCAATACACCGAATCTGACGCTGATGAATATATTGGCGAAGCAGAAGGCTAAAGTATTATTGAAAAGTGCGAACGACTATTTTTAGATCAATATTTGTATAGTATATATTGTAATCTAAATTTTTTTAATCAGGGTGATGGGAGAGTATGTTTAATCATTTCTTTAACCATAAAACATTTTCTTTAGTGATATTTATCTTAGCACTGAGTAATATATTTATATTTCCTGATAGCCATGCAGCGGTACTGAAGATTGCAACTGCTGCACCGGATGGTAGCTCGTGGATGCGTCTAATGCGGAATGGAGCGGTCGAAATAGAGAAACACACTGCTGGCCGGGTTAAATTTAAGTTTTATCCAGGCGGCATAATGGGTAATGATAAGAGTGTGTTACGAAAAATCAAGATCCGTCAATTACACGGTGGTGCAATTACTACCGGCAGTCTGGCGCGGATATACCCGGATATCCAGATCTATAGTCTGCCTTTGCTTTTTCGTACACCCAAAGAAGTCGATTATGTCCGCGCACGTATGGACAAGATATTGATACAGGGTCTGGAGAAGAAAGGCTTTATTACCTTTGGTTTTGCCGAGGGTGGCTTCGCTTATTTGATGTCAAATAAGCCTGTTTACAGTATCGATGATCTTAAAAATCAGAAGGTTTGGGTACCTCAAGGTGATACGGTGAGCTTGATGGTATTTCAGGTCGCTGGGATTACACCAATACCATTATCGCTAGCCGATGTAATGACTGGTTTGCAAACTGGGCTGATCGATACTGTCCCGACATCACTTATCGCTGCTATTGCGCTACAGTGGCATACGCGCGTTAAGTATCTTACCGACACGCCATTAAGTTATACTGCCGGCTTACTTGCCATTGATCGCAAGGCATTCATGAAGCTTAGTCAGAAAGACCGCAGGGTTGTACGCCAGGTAATGGTTAAGGTATTCCGTGATATGAATCGACAGAATCGAATCGATAATCGAAAGGCCAGAGAGGCACTAAAAAAACAGGGGATCAAGTTTCTTAGACTATCACCAGCTGCCCTGGAACAATGGAAACAAGTTGCTCAAAAGGCCCGAGCAGAACTGGCAAAAAAAGGTGAATATTCGCCAACCATGCTAGCAAAAATTGTAAACTACCTCGTACGCTATCGTCAAAGATGGGGTTCTCGCTAACGGTATAATAATCTATGACCGGCAAGTTAGCAGCACGCCTGCAACAGCTCATAAGAATCACCTATCGCGTCGAAGACGGCCTTTTAATTATGCTGCTGGCGGGCATGATCGGATTTGCCGTGGCTCAGATTATATTGCGCAATATATTTGGTGGTGGCCTGACCTGGGCAGATCCATTATTACGTATTTTAGTATTATGGGTAGGACTGATGGGTGCCATGGTGGCTACCCGTCAGGATAATCAGATCGTTATAGATGTCCTAACGCGTTTTCTGTCGCCAAAGTTAAAGCAGCTTACCCGGGTAATTGTCGATCTATTTACGACTATTGTCTGTGCTGTTATCGCTTATTACGCCTATCGTTTTGTCATATCAGAACATGAAGACGGTACAATCGCATTTGCCGAGGCGCCGGCCTGGATATTTGAATTGATCCTCCCGATTGCCTTCGCGGTTCTTGCCTGGCGCTATCTGATTTATGCCATAGTCCATGGCCGAAAACTAATCATGGGAGATCGGAACTCATGATAATATCCGGTCTGCTTTTACTTGCGATGGCGCTATTGCGGGCCCCGCTTTTTGCTGTAATTGCTGCCGGCGCTTTAATTGGTTTTTATCAGAGTGAGATTGATCTCTCCAATGTCGCCATTGAGATCAATCGTATCGTTGATACGCCGGTATTGCTTGCTATTCCACTCTTTACTTTTACCGGTTATTTATTGAGTGCCGGCAAGGCCTCGGAACGATTGGTGCACCTGACATCGGCTTTGCTTGGTTGGCTCCCTGGCGGGTTGGCGGTGGTCGCGCTCGTAGCGTCTGCATTTTTCACAGCACTTACCGGTGCATCAGGTGTAACAATCATTGCCCTTGGGGCATTGTTATACCCGGCACTGCGACAGGGTGGTTATGGCAAGCGTTTCAGTTTGGGCCTGATCACTTCGTCGGGCAGCCTGGGGCTCTTGTTTCCGCCATCAATAGCCCTCATCCTCTATGGCATCATCGCCCAGCAAATGAATCTTAATCAGCCGATTAGTATCGACAATCTGTTTCTTGCCGGGCTGTTTCCAGGATTGTTGATGTTGATACTTTTATCTCTCTGGGCGGTCAGAGCCGGTCGCTTTATTCCCAGACCGGAAAAAAAATTCTCCTGGCAGGAGGCAATTAAGGCAATTCGGGAATCGGCCTGGGAAATTCCATTACCCTTTATAGTTCTTGGAGGGATTTATACCGGTTATTTTGTTGTCTCGGAGGCAGCAGCAGTATCTGTGCTTTATGTGTTGCTTGTTGAGGTCATTGTTTATCGTGAGATCAGTGTCAGGGAATTACCAAAGATCATGCGTGATTCCATGGTCCTTGTTGGGGGCGTATTAATTATTCTCGGGGTATCGTTGGCCTCAACCAATTATCTTATTGACGCTGAGGTGCCCACCAAGTTATTTGAGTTTATTAAGAGTCATATCGATAGCAAACTGACATTTCTTATTCTGCTAAATATTTTTTTACTGGTCTTGGGTATGATACTTGATATCTTTTCGGCCATAGTTATTATGGTCCCGCTCATCCTGCCGATCGCTGTCAGTTATGGTATTAACCCGATTCATTTTGGGATAATTTTCCTGGCCAATATGCAGATCGGTTATTTTACACCACCTGTGGGGATGAACTTGTTTATCGCCAGTTATCGATTTAATAAATCGATCGTTGAGCTCTATTATTCTACTTTGCCATTCATGTTGATCCTGATGCTGGCAGTCCTCATTATTACCTACTGGCCGGCTCTGACGATGACGCTGGTACGGTGATTGTCGTGAAGCGTGAAGCGTGAAGCGTGAGTCGTGAGTCGTGACAGTGTTCAATCGACCCCGGTTCATTTGCGATGCTTGCGTAAATGCCTGTTGACGAACCTGGTCATACGCATCAGGGCATCCTTCGAGGCCAGGTCATCGGCAAATGTCCTGACGCGTTCCGGCCGGAAGTCAAAGCCACGACCGACACCGGGATAGATGATCAGGCGTACCGGCCTGCCTAGTTCCTGTAGCGCACTGACCGAGGATTTAATTACCCGCAGGCGTTGGTACTGTTCCTTGTCGCCGACAAAAATCAATACCGGAATCTTCAGATCATTCACCTCGGGTGCGAAGCTGTAAACCTGCAGCGGTTCCGGGGCATTGGGGTCCTGCAGATGGGGATACCAGGAGACATAGCAGACCACGTCCTTGAGCTGACGTTTTTTGGTTACTGCCACCTTCAGGGTCATGTAACCTCCGCGGGTTTGGGAGACAAGACATGCCTTTTTTGTACTGATATCCGGGAGCCGTAACAACACATCGAGCCCCTTGTCGACATCGTCCTCAAGCACATAGTCGTGGCGGATAGGTGGGGGATCGATAAAGCGACCACTAAAGACATCAGGGGCCAGGACGACAAAACCACGGGCGGCAACGCGTTTTGCCTGCAGTTGTATGGCCTCGCTGAGGCCTGTGCGACCGTGCTGGAACAGGACCGCCGGGTATCTCCCCGGTTTTTTCGGGCGGGCGAGCAGTGCCCGGATCTCGGTGTCGCCGTTCTTATAGCTGAGCCAGCGGGTCTTGACGGCATAATTGGTCGGTACCTCGATTCGTCCCTGTTCCCACCACTGGTGATTCCACCACCAGGGGAAACCGCTATTGTCGTCTTTCGCTGCCCATGTTCCTGTTGAAATGGTCATCAGGGCAGCGAGTAGTACCAAGGTTTGTCTGAGTTTCATAAATTTACCCCTGAAATCGATTTTATATCCTACTTTATGCGACTGTCCGGAGCCAGTGATAATCTACGATGGTAGTCCCACCCTGTCCTAGCAGGTAAAATACCTGAATTATCATGTTGGTTCAGGAATAACCGTGGACGAGTACTATCATCCAGAGAAAATCGAATCGGAAGCCCAGCGTTACTGGGAAGTGAACGACAGTTTCCATGTTAGGGAAGATAAATCCCGTGACAAATTCTACTGTCTGTCCATGTTTCCATACCCATCTGGAAAATTGCATATGGGCCATGTGCGTAACTACACCATCGGTGATGCCATCGCCCGTTTCCAGCGTATGCAGGGCAAGAATGTCCTGCAGCCCATGGGCTGGGACGCCTTCGGCATGCCGGCCGAGAATGCCGCGATCCAGAATCAGGTGCCACCGGCGCAATGGACATATGAAAATATCGATTATATGCGTAACCAATTAAAGCGTCTGGGTTTTGGATATGACTGGCAACGTGAGTTAACAACCTGTGATCCCAAGTATTATCGCTGGGAGCAATGGCTGTTTACGCGTTTATATGAGAAAGACCTGGTCTACAAGAAAGTCGCGCCGGTAAACTGGTGCCCCAAGGACGAAACGGTGCTGGCCAATGAGCAGGTGATAGACGGCTGTTGCTGGCGTTGCGACACACCGGTAGAACGCAAGGAGATACCCCAGTGGTTTATGCGCATTACTGCCTATGCCGATGAGCTTCTGGATGAACTGGATCGGCTCGAGGATTGGCCCGAACGTGTGCGCACCATGCAACGCAACTGGATCGGTCGTTCTGAAGGTGTGGAAATCATCTTTACCGTCGAAGGTGAGCCACTCAAGGTCTACACCACCCGGCCGGATACCTTGATGGGCGCCACCTATGTCGCTATCGCCCCGGAGCATCCGCTCGCTGAACGCGCGGCCAAGGCACATCCTGAACTGAAAAAATTCATTGATCTGTGCAAAACCACCGCTATCTCCGAGGAGACACTGGAGACGATGGAAAAAACCGGCATAGATACTGGCCTCAAGGCACAACACCCATTGACCGGTGAGGCCCTTCCTGTCTGGACAGCAAATTTTGTCCTCATGGCTTATGGTGAGGGCGCGGTAATGTCGGTACCGGCCCACGATCAACGCGACTATGAGTTTGCCAAACAGTACGGTCTGCCTATCAAGCAGGTAATTGTCCCGGTTGATGACGCCGATGCCGATCTGCTCGAAGCCGCTTATATCGACAAGGGGGTCTTGAGGGACTCCGGTGAGTTTACGGGGCTGACTTCTGCCGAGGCCTTCGATGCCATCGCTGATAAACTCGCCGCCAAGAATCGGGGGCAGCGTCGGATCAATTATCGCCTGCGTGACTGGGGGGTCTCCCGGCAGCGTTACTGGGGCGCACCGATACCTATTATCAATTGCAAGCAATGTGGCGCCATTTCAGTATCTGATGAAGACCTGCCTGTGATACTGCCAGAAGATGTGAATATTGACGGTTCCGGTTCGCCCATCAAGCAGATGCCCGGGTTTTACCAGACGACTTGTCCGCGTTGTGGCGGCGAGGCCGAACGCGAGACCGACACCTTTGACACCTTCATGGAGTCCTCCTGGTATTACGCCCGTTTTGCCTGTCAGGACAACGATCAGGCCATGCTGGACGAGCGAGCCCGCTACTGGTTACCGGTCGACCAGTATATCGGCGGCATTGAGCATGCCATTCTGCACCTGCTCTATGCCCGCTTCTATCACAAGCTGATGAGGGATGTCGGTTTGATTCAAAGCGATGAACCATTTACCCGCCTGTTGACCCAGGGGATGGTCTTGAAAGACGGCGTCAAAATGTCGAAGTCCAAGGGCAATACTGTCGACCCACAGGCATTAATCGAACAATATGGCGCCGACACCGCGCGACTGTATATCTTGTTTGCTTCTCCACCTGAACAGTCTCTCGAGTGGTCAGAATCCAGTGTTCAGGGTGCAAGTCGATTTCTAAAAAGACTGTGGGAATTTGGGTCTTATATGGATGGAGAATGGCTTATAGGTATAAATGGTGTGGTGTCACCAAGACCTGAAAAGCCATACGACTGGTCGAAAGCAAAACCTGTTCAGAAAGAAATGCGTAGAACTATTCATGGTTTGCTGAAAAAAGCTAACCATGATTTTTCGCGTAACCAATTTAATACTGTAATATCAGCAGGAATGCAGATACTCAATGTTTTGAATAAGGTTATTGTCGGACCAGGTCTAGCGGGGGATAGCCCACGCGAGGCAGATGATCCAGCACCAATCCGACAGCAGATACTTCATGAGGGTACCAGCATATTGTTACGTTTATTATCACCAATAGTACCGCATATTACACATACCTTATGGACCGAACTAGGGTACGGACCTGATATTTTGATGGCTTCGTGGCCAGAGGTTGATGAAAGCGCACTTGAACAGGATACCTTGCAGATAGTAGTGCAGGTTAATGGCAAGCTCCGTGGTAAAATTTCGGTCCCGAATGGCGCCGCTAAGGAAGAGGTTGAGAAGATTGCCTTGGCTAATGATAAGGTATCGCCTCACCTTACTGGAATGACAGTTAAAAAAATAATCCTTGTTCCAGGCAAATTGGTGAATATCGTTGCTCAATAAGAAGTTACTAGCCATGAACCGCAAGCAAGCTGGTGCCCTGCTGCTTGTTGCCGGGTTCTTGCTGCTTATAAGTGGTTGCGGGTTTCAGTTACGGGGGAAAGCCGGGGCAGAATTGCCGGCCAGCTTGGCGGTCTTACGTGTTTCACTTATCGATAATGACAGTGTCAATGCACCTCTACTGGTGGATGTACGGAACGCATTACGAAATCAGGCCGGTGTAAAACTGGCAGATAGCAGCGACACCAAATCCCCACAGCTGATTCTCTTTGGTGAGCGTAGCACGAGCCGGGTATTGTCGGTCAGTACCAGCGGCAAGGTAAGCGCATATCTGCTCGACTATCAGGTAAGTTTCAAGGTAATAGCTGCCAATGGCAAACAGATCGGTAAGGTCCAGACGATACGTCAACAGCGTGATTATACTTTTAATCCCTTGAATGTACTTGCCAAGGAAAGGGAAGAACGATTTTTAGCGCGTGAACTACGGCGCGGGGCAGTCCAGCAGTTACTTCGGCGGTTAACGCTGCTGTCAGTATCAGAATGAAGGAATAGGCCTGGACAGCTATGCAATTAAAGGCAGAACAACTAAGTGCCCAACTGGACAAGTCATTGGCCCCGGTCTATATCATTGGCGGTGATGAGCCGCTGCTGGTAGATGAATGCAGTGATGCTGTGCGGGCGACTGCACACCAGGCGGGATTTACTGAACGCCAGATCTATACGGCTGAACGAGGCTTTGACTGGAATACCATCAATCTAGCGATGCAGTCACTATCTTTGTTTTCCGAGAAGCGGTTGATTGAAATACGATTGCCGGGCGGACGCCCTGGTGATGCAGGTGCCAAGGCTTTGGCAGAATTTGCAAACACCCAGGTTGAGGATACACTCATTCTCATTATCGCCGGCCGGTTCGACAAACAGATTCGCGCCAGTAAATGGGTCAAGGCACTGGACAAGGTGGGGATTGTCGTCACCGTCTATCCGCTTGCCCCCAAGGCGTTGCCAGACTGGGTGGCACAACGCCTGCGGGCACAAGGGCTTTCATTTGGACCCGGGGTGGTTGATATCCTGGCCTACCATTTCGAGGGCAATCTCCTGGCATTGGCCCAGGAGATCGAGAAATTAAAGATGTTGTATCCGGACAGTCGAATCGAACAAAGTGACCTGCAGGACATCCTCAATGACCAGGCACGCTTCAATGTCTTCGGATTGGTCGATGCCTGTCTGCAGGCGGATGTCAGCGGGGTCAGGCGAATCCTGGGCAGCCTGCGGGCTGAGGGGGTAGAGCCGGCCCTGATACTCTGGGCATTGGCCCGGGAGAGCCGTAATATGGCCGCTATTACCGGGCGGTTGGCCGCTGGTGAGACGGAGGCGCGGGTATTTCAGGCCTATCAGGTCTGGCCCAGTCGCCGGCCGCTGATCAAACGGGCGCTCAGTAACAGCCGTCCCGGACAGTGGTTGTTTTTGCTGCGCCGCGCCGCCCGGGCGGATAAAATACTGAAAGGCCGGCAGCACGGGGATATCTGGCATGAACTGCATTGTCTCGGGCTGGCGCTCTGTGGTAAACGACAGGTAACCTGTCAGGCAATTTAGAGCTGAGTAAATGGGATCAATCATGCAACAGGTGACGCATCACGATATCAGGGCCTATATGAGCTCGGTAGGCCAACGCGCCCGCAAGGCCGCCCGGGTGTTGAACAATGCCGGGTCTGGTCTTAAGGATGCGGCCTTGTTGGCGATTGCGGCCCATATTGAACAGGCGGCCACAGAGCTGATCCAGGCCAATAAACGGGATCTGGAGGCAGGCCAGACCGACGGTCTGGACGATGCCCTGCTGGACCGGTTGCAGTTAAATGATGCGCGGATCGCCGCCATGGCAACAGGCCTGCAGCAGATCGCTGCTTTGGTGGACCCGGTCGGTAAGATTACTGAGTTGGGTTATCGTCCCTCAGGCATCCAGGTGGGACGCATGCGGGTACCGCTGGGGGTAATCGGCATTATCTATGAATCCCGGCCGAATGTTACCGCCGATGCCGCCGGCCTCTGTCTCAAATCAGGGAATGCCGTGATACTCCGCGGCGGTTCCGAGGCGCTGTACTCAAATCAGGCGATTGCCCGGTGTATCCATGCCGGCCTGCAAGAGGCCGGTCTGCCTACAGATGCCGTTCAGGTGATTGAAACCACAGACCGTGAGGCCGTTGGCGAGCTGATCCGCATGCAGGACACTGTTGACGTAATTGTACCTCGTGGTGGTAAGAGCCTGATTGAGCGTGTCAGTCGGGAGGCCCTGGTCCCCGTCATCAAGCATTTGCATGGGGTCTGCCATGTTTATATTGATGTTCAGGCCGACAAGGACAAGGCTATAGCCGTTGCATTTAATGCCAAGACCCAGCGTTATGGCACCTGTAATACGATGGAAACCCTGCTTATAGCGAGCAGCATGGCGAAATCGGTGTTACCGCCCTTGACCAGGCTTTACCTGGACGAAGGGGTTGAACTACGTGGCTGTAAAAACTCGCGGGCGATTATCAAAGACATGAAGGCCGCCACTGAAGATGATTGGGATACGGAGTATCTTGCACCGATTCTATCAATCCGGATGGTTGAAGGTCTTGACGAGGCGATTGAACATATCCGTCTCCATGGCTCAAACCATACCGATTCGATTGTCACCGAAAATCTCGCTAATGCCAGACGGTTTTTGCGTGAGGTTGACTCCAGTTCGGTAATGGTAAATGTGTCCACAAGGTTTGCCGACGGCTTTGAATATGGCCTGGGGGCGGAGATTGGTATCAGTACCGACAAGTTACACGTCCGGGGGCCGGTTGGACTGGAAGGGCTGACAACGCAGAAATTTATTGTGCTGGGAGACGGCCATATTCGGGAGTAAGATTTATCGGCCATATTGATTATTATGTAGGGATGAAGCTGAATACGATTTCGTGCAAGCATTAGGCCTTTTTGGCGGTACTTTTGATCCCATTCACTTCGGTCACTTAGGTGCAGCAGCTGATGTCCATGCTAGCTGCCAACTGGCTTCTGTCGTTTTTGTGCCTGCAGCCAATCCACCACTACGGGATACACCCATCGCCAGCGCTGAACAACGCCTGGAGATGGTAGAATTGGCAGTAGCCGGAGATGTCAGGTTCAGCGTCGACAGCAGGGAACTAGAATCGTCGGGTCCATCCTACTCGGTTACGACACTGGAGTCATTTCATGCCGATCATGGGGACGTTTCTTTATATTTAATAATAGGTATCGATGCATTCTTAAATATTGAAAAATGGTATCAGTGGGAACGTTTATTTGAACTCGCACACCTTGTCATTATGCAGCGGCCAGAATTCAAGTCCTTGCAGGAGTTGAAATTGGGTAATTGGCTGATGAGCAAATGCCGTTCCAACTTTGGTGATCTCGCTGCTGTCAGGTATGGGTACATATATTTTTGTAATGTCGGTCCTTACAAAATATCTGGAAGCGAAATACGAAGAAGGATCGTCTCCGGGGTATCTGTAAGTAAGATGGTCCCACCAGAGGTACTTTCATATATTAAGGAGACCGGCCTTTATCAGGGGCAATAAACAACTGTTAATTGAGAATGAAAATCGAATATCTCAAGAATGAAATTATCGCAGCCCTGGAAGACACCAAGGGCAGAAATATCGAAATACTCGATATCAAGGATATAACGGACATTGCCGACTATATGGTTATTGCCAGTGGGACATCAAGCCGCCATGTCACATCATTGGCGGACAATGTTATTACTAGGTTAAGGGAACAAGGTCTACGACCATTTGGTACCGAGGGGCTGGATTCTGGTGAGTGGGCATTGATAGATTATGGCGATATTATTGTTCATGTCATGCAACCCCAGGCCAGGGAATTTTATGCCCTAGAGAAACTTTGGCGCAGTACTGAAAGTGCGCGTCTATCAAGGGAAAATACCCCAACTTAATTTTTGGCCTATGCACATCAATATTATCGCCGTCGGCGACCGCATGCCTGCCTGGGTGAACCTTGCTTCCCGGGAATATTTGAAACGTATGCCCCCTCAGTATCAAGTTCGACTCCATGAAATACCGGCGGCAAAACGCACCAAAAACATCGACCAGCGACGTGTCCTGGAGATGGAGGCAGCGCGTATTAAGGCTGCCATTCCAGATGGCAGCCGGATTATTGTGCTCGATCAGGGCGGCAGACCGATCTCTACCGATGATGTAGTCAGCGCAATCCAGGACTGGTCCCAGTCTGGGTTAGATGTTGCAATACTGATCGGTGGACCGGATGGATTAGCTGAGGATAGTCTCGCCATCGCTGACGATAGCTGGTCATTGTCAAAAATGACGTTTCCGCATCATATGGTACGTGTCATGATAGCCGAACAACTCTATCGCGCATGGAGTATAATCAGTAATTTACCGTATCATCGCTAGACGTACAGACTTGCCTTGTTTATTGATAGGAAAATATATCTCGCCTCTACTTCGCCCCGCCGACAGGAATTGTTAAGGCAGTTGAAGATAGAATTTGATGTTGTCGTACCTGATTTCAATGAAGATCGTATCAAGAACGAACCCCCTGATGAGTACGTAAAACGTCTGGCATTAGGGAAGGCACAAGCGGCACTGGAGATAATACAGAATCAAAACTTGCCAAGCTTGGCCGTCGTTGCTGCTGATACCTGTGTCGTACTGGGGAGTGAAGTGCTGGGAAAACCAGAAAATCGGGCAGAAGGTGAGGATATGTTACGGAGGTTGTCAAATAAAACCCATCGGGTGTATTCCGCCGTTTCACTAATTAATGATAACAGGGAATATATCGATTATGCTGTCAGTACAGTACATTTTTCGGAACTGTCCGATATTGAGATTGCCCATTACTGGGATAGTGGCGAGCCATGTGACAAGGCTGGTGCCTACGGTATCCAGGGTATAGCGGCAGGTTTTGTTATGGCTATTGAAGGTAGCTATACAGGTGTTGTTGGATTGCCATTATATGAATTAGTACAACTTTTGAAAAAGTCGGGATTGGCCAGAGTTTGAGCGAAGAGATACTTATAAATGTAACACCCCAGGAAACACGCGTTGCTGTTGTAGAAAATGGCGTACTGCAGGAAGTCTATATCGAGCGTAACCGTAGCCGAGGGATAGTTGGGAATATATACAAAGGAAAAGTCGTACGTATTCTTCCCGGTATGCAGGCGGCGTTTATCGATATTGGGCTCGAACGCGCAGCTTTTTTACATGCTGCAGATGCCAAGGCAGGTGATTTATCAAATGGTGATAGTTCACAAATTCCGCCTATAAATGAGATTATACAAGACGGTGACGAACTGATTGTACAAGTGGCCAAAGATCCTTTGGGCTCTAAGGGTGCCAGACTTTCTACTAATTTGACTTTGCCGGCCCGCTATCTTGTTTATATGCCATTTAACAAACATATTGGCATATCACAAAAAATCGAAGATGAGAAAATACGTGAACACTTGCGGGATATTGTCAGATCTGAATCCGGGGATAATGAGGGAGGCTATATTCTCAGAACGGCAGCAGAGACGGCTAGTGCGGAAGAATTAATTACTGATATCCAATATTTGGGAAGAATATGGGCTGTTATCCAAGATCGTATTGAGTCAGCACCGGCCAAAAGCCTATTACATGAAGATCTGAAACTTGCGATACGAGCTATGCGGGATTATGTTAGAGATAATGTTGAAAAGATACGTATAGATTCCCGAGAGACATACAAGCGTGCCTGCGAATTCGCCCATGATTTTATTCCCGAGGTTGAGGCACGTATTGAATATTATCCAGGCGAAAGACCGATCTTTGATCTTTATTCTGTTGAGGATGAGATCCAAAAGGCGTTACAAAAGAAAGTACTCCTGAAGTCTGGCGGCTATTTGATCATCGATCAGACTGAGGCCATGACGACCATCGATGTCAATACCGGTGGGTTTGTTGGTAAGAAAAATCTCGAAGAGACATTATTCAAGACTAATCTTGAAGCTGCGCAGGCGATTGCACGCCAGTTAAGGCTGCGTAATCTCGGCGGTATAATCATCATCGACTTCATCGATATGAACGAACCGGAACACAAGCGTCAGGTATTACGGGCCTTAGATCGAAATTTAGGCCGGGATAGAGCGAAGGTGTATATCACAGAGATTTCTCCACTTGGGTTGGTTGAGCTCACCCGAAAACGTACACGCGAGAGTCTTGAGCATGTTTTGTGTGAGCCCTGTCCGGTGTGTGAGGGCCGTGGTGTCCTGAAAACAGGGCAATCTGTGTGTTATGAGATATTCCGGGAAATATTGCGTGAAGCAAGGCAGTATGAGGCGGATAAATATCTTGTGCTGGCGTCACAACAAGTAGTAGATCTATTAATTGATGAAGAGGCCAATGGCTTTGCAGATCTACAGGAATTTATCGGTAAACCAATTAATTTACAGGTTGAGCCACAGTTCCAACAGGAGCAGTATGACGTCGTTCTGATGTAGAACTATGTAGCTAATGAAACGTCACAGTATTATTTCGAAATCAATCGATAAGTTCTATCGTTTCCTTCACAAGAAAGAAACAGCTTTACTACAATTCTTAACTCACCTTAAAAGAATAATTGTACATGCCTGTCGTTGGCTATGGTATGGCAGTGCGGCTCTGCTTTTACTTATAGCAATACTGTTTACAGTTGTCCGGATACTGTTACCTGCCGTTGCCGAAAAAAAAGTAGATATTGAACAGTATCTCAGCAAGAAATCCGGATACAAGGTCGAGATAAAGAAAATCGATGCCTATTGGGATGGTCTTCACCCCGGCTTTAGAGTTCAGGGAATCCGCGTTTATTCAAAGAATCTAAAATGGCCCGCTGCCGAGTTTAATGATCTCCGTGCCAGCCTCGTACTTTTACCGTTGGTCTGGGGTCAAGTCGAAATAAACCGCTTGGTGCTGGTTAAACCAAAGTTGGCATTCGAGCGCCTGAAAACTGGTAAATATCACATACGGGGTTTTGACCCACTTAAAAAGAAGGAGTCAACTCAACGGGCAGACGGCGGTTTTGTTAGATGGCTATTTGGCCAGGGACTATTGGCGATCGAAGGCGGGGAAATTATCTGGCGGGATTATCTCAGTAATGAATCACCGATAAAGATTACTAATTTAAATCTCTCGCTCCGAAACAAAGGTAACTATCATCAGCTCGCCTTTAGCGCGAATTTCCCAAAAAAAATGTGTCAGTCTTGTTCGGTAGTGATTGGCATAAATGGTAACCCATTGGTAGATGAGCGGGGTTGGAGCGGTCAGACATATCTGCAGGCACAGGGGCTAAACTTGGGTAACTTGCCTTATATATTAAGGCAAAAAATCCCATCTAGATTAACCGGTTTGTTTAATGTGGAATTATGGAGTGATTGGGCAAAGGGCAGGCCAAAGGAGCTGAATGGCAATATTGGGATTAATAAATTGCAGATACCCCTGAAAAATGTCAGGCAACCGCTAAAAATAAATGAGGTCAACACTAGTGTAAAGTTGGTCATGCAAAAGAGAAAATGGAAACTCGATCTTAGTGACCTCATTATCAGGTTTAACAAAAAACCGTGGTACGCAGGGGACCTCAGTGTCAGCCACCAGCCCGACAGAAACACAATCAGGCTGAGGTATGTCGACATCGCGAATGTAGCCCGCTTTATCAGCAGGATAAAGAAAAAAAACAAGGCCATAGATATTATCAGACGGATACGCCCAAGCGGGCGGATTGGAAATCTAGTCGTTACTATTGAAGGGGATATTACCGCACCAAATGATTTCACATTATCTGCTGATCTGGCCAGAATAGCAGTCAAACCAATAAAGAGATTTCCCGGAGTAGAGGGTATCAATGGGCGTTTGTATTTAAGCAGATATTCCGGCAAATTTTTGTTGAATACAGGTCGGGCGAAGCTGGCATTACCAAAGGTATTCAGAAAACCGATTTGGATAAAAAGTGCCAACGGCCAGATTAGCTGGAAACGCGAAGGAAAAAACTGGTTTGTTAAGGCAAGAAAGTTAAGGGCATTTGCCGATGATGCCAGAGGCGAGGGTACAGTAGATGTCCGGGTACCGGTAGATCGATCGATATCACCGTGGGTTAAGGTAAACGCCAGATTTCAGGATGGTAATATCGCCAATGCATACCGCTATTTCCCAATTAACGTCTTGTCAAAAAAGACAATCGCCTGGCTGGATTCAGCCGTCAGATCAGGGACGGTTACCAGTGGTTATGTCATCTATGATGGGGCCGCCAGAAAATTCCCACGTAAACCGGAATATGGAAACTTTGAGACCGCCTTGCATATAAAAAATGCTGAATTCCGGTATTTACCTGGATGGCCGGGTATTAAAAATGCAGATGTTGATGTGCAATTCAAACGATCGCGCATGCTCGTTGCCGTTAATGCAGGGCACATAGGCGATCTGCATACACGGATGTTGGTAGTGCAATCTGATGACCTGAGCAAAAAGAGTAAAATGCCTGTCAATGTCAGCGGCCGGGTAGTTGGTAACGTCAATGAGACTATTAATGTCCTACGTACTAGTTTGCATAAGACCAATAATGAATGGCGTCATTTATTGATGCCAGGGCTAAGTGCGAACGGCGATGGGAGTCTTAACCTGAAGCTGATGATCTGGCCGAGTCGACAGAATTTATATCAGTTACTAGGGAGTTATCAGCTCCACAACAGTCGGCTTAATATCCCTATTGCTGACATCGATATCAGCAGTCTACGCGGGGGCGTCGGTTTTACCGAAGCCGGTCTCCAGTCAGGTGTACTACAGGGAAGGGTGCTCGGCGGGCCTGCAGTACTAAAGATAAAAACAAAGGAATACAAGGGGAAGTTACAAACACAATTCAATATTCAGGGTCAGATTACCGGTCTTGGATTACGTAAGGCCTTTGGCGAATGGTTGTCGCCATATGTTACCGGGATAGCCTCGTGGGGAGGCCGTGTGGTGTATAAAGACAGGCGACTATTCGTTGATATAAAGGCCGATACAAAAAATATCCGTATGTCCTACCCGGCGCCATTAAACAAACCTGATGGTATCAAGGGTCCGCTTATAATCAGGTCGAAACTAAGTACGCCGGTAAGACATGTTATCGGCCTGTCAGTAGGTCAAAAAACAAGCGGCTTACTTGAGTATCGTAAGGGAGACAAGGGCTGGGATTTTAATCGTGGGGCAATCAATCTGGGAGATAAAAACAGCCTCCTGCCAAAATCTGCGGGTCTGCATATCACCGCCCACACAAACTACCTGGACGCCGATCCCTGGATACAGGTCCTCAGAAAAGAAGCCACAGGCGAGGGAATACCCGGTTTTATCACCTATCTTGGTGGGAGGTTCCGATCACTGGATATATTTGGGCGTCGTTATGGTAGAACATATGTATCACTGTTCCGGGCTGGGACTAATGCCTGGAAAGGAAAATTATCAGGCTCTAAGGTGAAAGGGCAGATGCAGATTGCCTCCCAACAGAATGTTAACAGATTCAGATTTGATCTCGATCGGTTGGTAATTCCCAATCCCAAGTCGTCTGCAACAGCTTCGCCACCCGATCCACGGAGCTTTCCCTATTTAAATCTGCGAGTTAAATCATTACGCTTATGGAAAAAGGAATTCGGTCGCCTCAGCCTGCTTGCAGCACCAGTAAGTAAGGGATGGCGAATTTATAGGTTGAATATATTTAACCCCGTGATGGATTTGCGTAGTCAAGGGCTCTGGCGTTTTGCGCATGGGAGGCATACCACTGATGCCACGGTGAAATTAAATGCCAAGGATATTGGCAAGACCCTCGATTTATATGATACGTCTGGATATGTAAAGGGCGGCCAGGCTGACGTTAATGCCAAACTTTCCTGGAAAGGGGTGCCGATGGTTATTCATTATCCCTCACTGGCGGGGAGTATAGACGTAAAGGCCAAATCGGGTGTGTTTTTACAGGTCAGTGAAGGGGCGGCCGGGCGCATGCTTAGGGTGCTTGATATTACATCCATTTTTGGTTATTTGGTTGGAGATCTCAGGCCAATTTTTGGCAAAGGGTTTGCGTTTAGTAAGCTTGCCGGTCAGCTCAGAATTTTTCAGGGTAATGCCGCGACAAAAATGAGCATCAAGGGGAAATCGGCATACATGGGTTTGAGGGGAGATATCAATATTGCCCGGGAAACTTATAATCTCAAGATGATTGTTACCCCGAGGCTGACAGGCAGCCTGACAGCACTAGGATGGACGCTCTGGAATCCGGCGACTGCCGCATGGGTCTGGGTAACACAAAAAATATTCAGGAAACAGATCAAGAAAGGCACAACGACAAAATATAGAATAACGGGAACCTGGGATAAGCCCATAGTTGAAAAACTATCGAGTCCACAAGTGCCAACACCGGTGAAGAAGGAAATCACAGAAGATGATGAAGATGAGTAAAATTTCTTTATTATTGGTATTAATATTATCGACGCCGGTGGTATTTGCGGAATCCACAACTATCACCGCCGAGCAGTGGGCACGCCCCCGTAGTGGTGAAATGATTGTGCGGACGAACGCACTGGCCAAACTTGTAAATATCTTCAATAAAGACAGCAATCACTACTTTACCTTGCATTACCACACGGGGGATGAGGGTATGTTGTGGGCCGAAGAGCTAAAGGCCTGGATGATTGCCTTGGGTATACCATCAGCAAAGATCGTATTATTACCTGGATTGGAAGATGGCAGCCGTGTCGAGATTGAGTTGAGATCAGGTAAGTCTTCACTATGACACGTATCGCTGCAGTGCAGATGGCATCTGGGCCTAATGTAAATGCCAATTTGATTGAAATCAGTAAACTCATTACTGCAGCAGCCAGAGAGGGTGCCGAGCTTGTAGCGTTGCCGGAAAATTTCGCCATTATGCCCATCAAGGATGAGGACCGGCTAGAAGTTGCTGAGTCTGCTGGGGTAGGGCCTATTCAGGATTATGTGACAGCTCTGGCAAGAGAGCTGGGTGTCTGGATAGTAGCCGGGACGATCCCCATCCGCACAGATAACCCCAATAAAGTAAAGGCAAGTTGTTTTCTCATTGATAATGAGGGTAAAAGTGTCGCGCGTTATGACAAGATGCATCTATTTGATGTCAGCCTTGATAATGGTGAGGAATATAATGAATCTGCCTGCATAGAACCGGGTGAGGATGTGGTCGTTACCCAAACACCATTCGGTAACATTGGTCTAGCAGTCTGTTATGATTTACGTTTTCCCGAGCTTTACAGAAATATGTTAGATCAAGACGTGGAAATAATCATTATTCCATCTGCTTTTACTGCCCTCACTGGTAAGGCACATTGGGAGATATTGGTGCGGGCGCGTGCAATCGAGAATCTTGCTTATGTTATTGCCCCCGACCAGGGTGGTTATCATATTAGTAACAGGGAAACTCACGGTGATAGCATGATCGTCAGCCCCTGGGGAGATATCCTTGACCGATTGTCGCGTGGTTCTGGTTATATCATTGCAGATTGTGATTTGGCACATTTACAAAAACTCAGAAATAATCTTCCCAGCATACGTAACCGCAGAACAGGATTATGAGCGGTCTATTGGAAAAAGCAAAATTGTCGTTGCTTGAACCGGCTGGTATCGGCGACCAGGATCTCAACCGGTTGATGGGAAACCTGATCGGCAAACACATCGATTATGCAGATCTCTATTTTCAATACAATCGTCATGAATCCTGGTCCCTGGAAGAAGGGCAGGTCAAGGCCGGAAGTTATAATATTGAACAAGGTGTAGGTGTCCGGGCGGTTAGTGGAGAGAAAAGTGGGTTTGCCTATTCGGATGACTTGATCTTACCGGCGCTCTCAGAAGCTGTACAGGCAGCACGCGCAATTGCTAGCAGTGGGGCACAAAAAAAAATAGCTATAAAATGGCAAGGCGGTGATTCGCTCTCGCTCTATAAACCAGTCAATCCGATTGATAGCCTCAAAGATAGTCATAAGGTGAGCCTCCTGGAGCAAGTAGAAGCAGAGGCTAGACGTCAGGACCCACGTGTGAAACAGGTATTTGTAAGTCTTTCGGGCGTTCAGGAAGTTGTATTAGTTGTTCGTAGCGACGGTGTTCTGGCTGCAGATATTCGTCCGCTCATCAGGTTGAATGTAACTGTTATCGTTGAACATAATGGTAGACGTGAACAGGGACATGCCGGTGGCGGTGGCAGGTATAGTTACCAATATTTTCAAGATGATGAACGGGCATTGGCTTACGCACGTGAGGCTGTGCAGCAGGCCTTGGTTAATCTGGAAGCTGTTGAGGCGCCTGCCGGTGAGATGCAGGTTGTACTTGGCCCTGGATGGCCGGGGATATTGTTACATGAGGCGATCGGCCACGGTCTGGAGGGCGATTTTAATCGTAAAGGTACATCGGCATTTTCTGGCAGGATAGGACAGAAGGTTGCGTCGGATCTATGTACAGTTGTTGATGATGGTACGCATAAAAATCGCCGCGGCTCACTGAATATTGATGATGAGGGTACACCAACACAACATACAGTGTTAATTGAGAATGGAATTCTTCGTGGTTATATGCAAGACACGCTTAATGCCAGACTCATGGGGGTGTCATCAACAGGAAATGGTAGACGAGAATCCTATGCTCACCTTCCCATGCCACGGATGACCAATACATATATGTTGGCAGGAAAATCAGATCCAGAAGAGATTATTACTTCGGTTCCCAAGGGACTTTATGCCAAAAACTTTGGCGGCGGACAAGTTGATATTACGTCAGGAAAATTTGTTTTCTCTGCCAGTGAGGCCTATCTCATTGAGGATGGGAAAATTACCCGGCCGGTCAAAGGTGCCACACTGATCGGTAATGGACCCGATGTTCTCACACGCGTCAGTATGGTTGGTAATGATCTGGAGCTTGATGCCGGTGTTGGCACTTGCGGTAAAGAAGGCCAGAGCGTCCCCGTAGGTGTCGGCCAGCCTACTTTACGCATTGACGGTCTGACAGTAGGTGGCACACAGGGTTAGTAGATGAGCACCGAAACTTTATTGTCCAAATCGATCCTGGATTTCAAGCAACATCTTATTGGAGTCGTTCAGCAGGCGCTTATTGAGGCGAAAAAGCAAGGTGCATCAGGAGCAGAAGTCAGCGCCGGGATGGGTAGTGGTTTATCGGTAACTGTCCGTCTGGCAGAGATTGAAACTATAGAACACAATCATGATAAAAATCTGCAGATTACAGTCTATTTTGACCACAAGCTGGGTGCAGCGAGCACTTCTGATTTAAGCGAGCCGGCAATTGTGGCGGCTGTTACCGCCGCCTGTACTATAGCCCGTCATACTGCAGCAGATAGTTGTTTTGGCTTGGCCGATCCAGAGCGTTTAATTCAGGATATTCCCGACCTCGATCTTTATCACCCTTATCCTTTGGTAGTCGAAAATTCTATTGAGCTTGCACAAAACTGTGAGGAGGCTGGCAGAAGTTATGATAAGCGAATAACTAATTCTGAGGGAGCGACAGCTAGTTCGCAAGAAGGGATTGATGTATATGGCAATACAAATGGTTTTATCGCCGCATTACCACGTACACGATTTAGTCGGAGCTGTAGTGTAATCGCCCAAAAAAATAAGGGTATGCAGCGAGATTACTGGTATGACGCAAAGCGTAATTTCATTGAACTTGAGGTAGCCGAACAAGTCGGGAAAAAAGCTGCCCAGCGTGCAATCAGGCGTTTGGACGCAAGGAAGTTGCCTACATGTAAAGCGCCAGTTATTTATGAAGCACCAGTAGCTTCAAGCCTGTTATCTCATTTTATTTCTGCAATTACTGGTGGGAACTTGTACCGTCAAGCATCATTTCTCGTTGACCATCTTGGGAAAAAAATATTTCCTGAGATGGTCAATGTTTCTGAGCGGCCATATATATTACAGGGGATGGGAAGTACGGCTTACGACCAAGAAGGGGTAGCCACTCAAAACAGGGATATTGTATCGGATGGTATTCTGGAAGGGTATGTCCTCAATTCCTATTCAGCAAGAAAACTCGGCATGGTAACAACGGGCAATGCTGGTGGTATACACAATCTTGAAATCAGCCATGGAGATAGCAACCTACAAGAGCTGGTAAAAAAAATGGGCCGGGGACTACTGATTACTGAACTCATTGGCTTTGGTGTCAACATGGTTACAGGCGATTACTCCCGTGGTGTGACAGGATTTTGGGTAGAAAATGGAGAGATCCAATATCCGGTAGAGGAAATTACCGTAGCCGGCAATCTCGAAGAGATGTACCAGCAATTCTTGGAGATAGGAAATGATGTGGATGTCCGCCGGAATATTCGTACCGGTTCGATTATGCTGGAGAATATGACAATAGGCGGTAATTAAAAAAAATCAGTCAGTAAGACAGAATGATTTTGGTCGGGGATAAAGTATCCCGTGGGATTTTCTCGCTGATACTCCTGGATCCCCCCCCATTTTTTAATTCATTATTATAGTGCATAATTCACCGATATTCTTTTATACTCGGGGACAGGCTTTTTACGCCTTAAAATTACTAGTATTTATAAATAATGAGC
>FXBF010000109.1_pt1 | contig 24210 bp, 40 predicted proteins | sample 5335321 | NCBI WGS metagenome assembly FXBF01 (sample SAMEA103928391, study PRJEB20085) | sediment metagenome | isolation source: sediment
TACTTAAGATGCTGGATTGTATTTATACGACGAAACAGGGGTAGATAGGTGGGTCGCGGGAAATCGGAAAAATAGGGGTTAATCGGGGGAAATCGAGGGTAATCGGGGATAATGCACCTTTCACCTCACCCATCTCACCTTTCACCTCCAAATCCCACCTCAAATAGGGTCAGATTCCATTTAACCGGCCATTTATTTTTTCAGCAACCCCTTGCATTATAATCGGGGAAATGGTATAATGGGCCTTCATGAAACTGAAATATTAAATTCACCAACGATAACCAAAGGGGAATCTATTAATATGAAACTGCCAAATAGAAAATGGGAGCAGTTGCCTAATGGATTGTGGCGTTCAAGGGAATGGTACACCGGCGAAAAGGGAGCAGCCTATAGGGCATGAGGTTATTATCAATTATTAACGAAGGAGGTTCATTATGTACGGTTGGAAGTTAAATATATCTAAATTCTTCGCCAGGTATAACCTAATCGGTTGGAAACTCGTCTACCGGATTTGCTGGGCGATTCACATAAGGAGATCGAAATGCCATTAATGATTACACCTGCAAACACCACCGTCCGTCGATATGCCGAGGATTACTATACTGACATATCGGGGGGAATCTTCGATACAATCTGCTTCGGCCAGACTTTCCGTCCTCGGGATTTAATCAGGAAGTTTAGATGTATTAGGCATCTATCGCAAAAGGTGCAGCTGGAAATCCTACAGGCCGTTTGTAAAAGTCTGACCATCGAGCATACCGACGATAATCATCTCCTAGTAAAGGTTGCTGGTATTCGGTATCAGGTTCCTTTAAAATGAATACACATACATATGTTAAGGATAGAGCTAGGATAGAGGCATGTTTAAAGGAGATTAATAGTCTCATCTTTGATTGGACAGTACACGAGGCTACCAAAGAAACTGCTGATTCTATTAAACGCTTGGGGGAGGAAATTGCTGATATTATTGAAGAAGGACAACATTATGCCTAAGTTTCAAGTAGGCGAAATCTGCCTTATAATCCATTCTTACCATGGGCCAGTACCTCCAATAGAGTGCGAAATTACGGCTATCCTGCCTAATAGAGAATACGATATATTCGTCCCTGGCTACCCAAGTTGGGGCCATAAAGAACTCTGGTCTGCCCCCGAAGCTTGGCTAAGAAAGAAACCCCTTCCTGGCTCGGATATCGTTAAGGACTTAATAAAGAACATGCCACTTTCCCTAATAGACGACCTTAAAGAGGAGGAAGAAAAATGCACCGTCAAGATTATAAAATAATTGCAAAAGCCCTTAACCACACACGGCCCTGGGGAGAACATGCAGAGCTACAACACATCGAGCAGTGGGAGCTTGACCGTAGAGCAATATCCAATCTGCTTGAAAGTAATTTTGAGAACTTTAGCAGCAGCCTATTCTATGAGGCTTGCGAAGGAGGTTTCTGATGAAATGTGAATGCGAAGCTTACAATGGACAGCACTACCCTCTCCTAGGCAATTGCGACAACGAATCAATGCTCGAATGGGCCTGGAAAGATTCTCAGCAGTGCCACGAATGTCCTTTTTATAAGGAGGAAAAGACTCCCGACGAATTCTGGGGAATGAAATCCTTTTCAATCGAATCCTTTTGCACCGCCTCCACCGCCGAGGATTGCCCTTACTTAATGCCAATCCTCTATTATATCAATCGACCATCGAGGATCTCAAAGTGAACAAAAGGGTGAACAATAAGAAAGGCAACCAGTGTCGCCGACGAGACCCTCACCAAAGGTCTAAGGTTCGCTCAATGGCCAAGCCAGATCAAAGGATCTCGCCTTCCCCTCTTAATTTCCTATCTAAAATGCCAGGAGGAAATAAATGAAACCTCTTTTATATAAAATCGGCGCGAGGCTATGGTACGGATTCTGGGCCACCTTAGGCATTATCCTCATCATCGCCTGGATTATAGCCATCATAGCAAGATTAGCCGGGCCACCCTCTTATTTCTAAGGAGATTAAAATGCCAAAGAAACCCTTAACCAACAATCAAATATACGGGAAAGTCCTCTCGTCTGACGAGTTAATATCTTATATATTCGACAAGAGCCTTCCCCAAGATATAGAAATTCGCATCGAAAGGTGGCGAAAGGCAAACTGTAAAACGACCGATCCTTCAGTTAGGAGACAGGTCAAGGCATTAAAGGCAGGCCTCTCAATCGACCAACTTAAACCAGGACTAACATGGCACAGGATAGCCCTTATCCTCCCCATTAAGAGATGCCATTGTACCACCTGCGATTCCCACTACGAAAGCCCTTGCGGATCGCCAATGGTTAAGGCCAAACATGAACGCCTCGGCACTCATTTTAAAAGGCCGGAGGAAGGATTAGACCTTAGCGACCTTCCTCGGGAGTTATACTACCTCCATGAGGAAATATCCGCCTGTCCTAATTGCTTCATCGAACAAGAGGATCAACTCTCTCTACCCTTAAAGGAGACCAATAATAGAAACTAGAAAAATACCACGAGAGGTACACGGTGGCAAGGCAGCTGTTCTAAAAGATGCCATGGAGACATTTGGCAATTGCCTCGGCTGGATCGCCGCTGAGCATCCAGATATCTTCGACAAGATACCAAATGAACTCCTTAGCCCAGCTCATAGCTTTGTAAAGCTCCTTAACACATTCAGGGAGGAGAATATTGACCTTTTTACTTGTCACATGACAGTCTTTCTCGACATAGCAGCCCAACATGGGATAATCCTTAAGCTACCTGACACGACCGAGGAGGAATTCCTCGAGAGCGTTGCAATAGCGATGGATTTACCTGACGACACCGATAAGGAGACTAGAAAGCAAAAGGCAAAGGTCATTGTAGATAAACTCATAAAAGGAAATGACGATGGCACAAGGTAGACGCCCCCACCGCGACCCACCAGTCATCTGGCGAATCTCCATCCCTCAATCTCTATCGGACGAGTTGGAGATGCTCCTCACGAATCCCCTCACCGGGGAGGTCGCCTACGGAGCCCGGTCAAACCTCGCCAAGACAGTACTTCGCCAATGGCTGGCAAACCACTCAGGGAAGGACTACGTAGAATGTCCCCTTTGTCACTCAGTAATGCACCAACAAGCTAAATAAAGGAGGATTGAAATGATAGAACAGCGCTTTATATACGTCGAAGCTGATAAAGAAAGAAAAAGTGGAATGAGATTCTTTCTCGTACCAGAAAGATGCTTCTGGGTTCCCAACGACGATCAGGTAAAAATTGAGGCAAGAGACGTAGAGTTCTTCGTGTCCGATAACCTTATGGAGGACAACATAAGAAGGAAAGCCATCGAAGCGCTCAAAGAAAAGCAACAAAGAGCCCTCACCGATGCACAAAATAGAGCTACAGAGCTTCAAGGAAAGATAGACAACCTGATGTTATTGACACACAACAAGGCGGATTAATAGGATAACCACCAATGGCCTGTCAGAGAGGCTATTGACGGCGATCCAGCCGATAACCCAAGAAGGAGATATATCATGGGGACTATCTTTTTAATTGTAATGCTAACAACCTTTGGCATGGGCTACGATACAGCCGCCAACCCTTACGACTCTTGTAAGTTCGAGACGGTAACTGTCAAGGCCCCCAATGCCAATTACTTCTACGAGACCACCAGGTTCGACGCCGGCCTCTGTAATAAGAAGTAACCTAACTGAGAGGGGTGAAAGCCCCTCTCTTCTTTTTACCTCCACCTTAAAGAGGAGAATACAAAATGTGCCTTCATAACAATCCATATCTTGCCAGAGAGCTCTTAGATAAAAAAGCCTCATGCATTTTCTGTTACAAAAGTTACTGTCTCCGATCCGACGAGAAAGGCAATAAATTTCTGATACCTTGGTGGCACAAAAGCTCTTACAGACACATAGAACAGAAATACTGCCTCGACCTGACAACCAATAAAATAGTGTCTGACAGTCCACGACAAGAAGTTTCTATGGAAGGCGAGTCTATCCGTAGAGGCATCCATGTCTACCAAAGTCTCAGACACATCCAAGATTACTGGATGACCAATTCTTACGAAATAGCTGTCAAAGTCCAATGCTTTCTAAGCGACCTACTCGGAGCCGAGCGCAGATACGAAGACATAAATATCTATGCTTTCAAGAAAGTCTATCTAACCGACGAATCCTGGGCAGAGCTTCTAGCTGCAACAGACCTAGAATTTGTCAACTGAACAAAAAGGTTGACAAAATCGGAAAAATTTGATAATATCCCTACCTAATCTGAAACATTCCAGAGGAACTATCATGCAGCTCGATCAGGCCTTAGCCGAAGTCCAGGAGGTTCGCAACCGCGTCCTTCTATCCAAAAGAGGTGAAGCCGACCCTCCTACCGAGGAGGAAATCCGCGGTGCCCTCTCCCAGTTAAGGGGCGCACGACGCACCGCGGCAGAAAGCAATAAGAAGTCAAAGACGACCGCCAAGAAGATTGACGTTGACTCCTTATTTGCCGCGATGCCTGGGGCCAAGCCAAGTGCCGACTCCTAAAAACGTCAGTGCTTATCCAATCGAGTACTTCGATCTCTTTCGAAGGGCCATTAGTGGTCGAATCATCGTTAAACTTCCTACGAGGAAGGCAGCTATGAACCTCCGCCTTCAGTTGTATGGATTCCGAGCTGCACTGTTGGAAGACCCAAAGGCAGACCCAGAGTTAGCCCTCCTTGCTGCTGGCCTTGCCCTTAAAGTAGAGGTTAAACCTGGGCGCTACCCTGCAGGAATATCCCCTCCAACCTCTCTTATAATTGAGGCTCGGGAACACAATACTACCCTTCAGGCTATTAAAGATGCAATTTAGCTCTCGGCAGATTCTCCATGTCTGTCAGCAGGCTAGGGAGGGAAAGAAAGTTCTTATTTGTACTGCGACGCAAATCGGCGCAGACGTTTGGAAGAAAGAAATCGACAGACTCTTTGGAAAGAATTGCTGGCCAATAGGCCTTATGATAAGAGTCGTTGAGCCAGTAGCAAACCCAATAGGCCAAAGAGGTTTCGACGCAACCTATTACGACGACATAGGATAATAAAATGCCTGAACCCGAGCCATCTAAGGTGGCTTTAATAGATTTTCCTGCCCTCATCGATTCTACTATGAGGGCCTCCTTCAAGGCCTGCCCTCGGAAGTTCTATTGGGAGTGGATGAGACGCCTTACCCTCGTAGAAAAATCCCCTGATCTACTCGCCGGTGGAGCCTTCGCAAAGGGAATTGAGGTAGTCCGTCGGGCTTTCTATGGGGAAGGCAAATCCTCCGACCGGGCCATCTACGAAGGAGTAATTGCCCTTATCGAGTTCTTTGGAGACTATGATCCTCCCGAGTCAAACCCTAAAACTTGTGCGAGGATGGTCGGAGCACTCGATGAATATTTCCAGGTCTACCCCCTTGCGACTGACTATATCAAACCTTATATGACAGAGAAGGGGCCGGCAGTTGAGATAACCTTCGCCATCCCCCTCCAGGTCAAACACCCCCAAACGGGTGATCCTGTCCTCTACGGTGGAAGGTTCGATATGATTGGCCTTCATCAGGAATACGAACTCCTTTATGTCGTTGATGAGAAAACAACGAAGCAATTAGGCGCAACGTGGCCTGATAAGTGGACGATGCGAGGGCAGTTCATTGGCTATATGTGGGGGGCTCAGTCCTATGGAATCGAAGTCACCGGCTCACTAATTCGAGGTATCTCAATCCTCAAGAAGTCCTACGGCCATGCTGAGGCGATAGTAAGCCTCAAACCCTGGATGCTCGAGGAGTTCATCGACCAAATCAATAGAGATGTTGAGGATATGATCCGCCACTGGGAAGAGGGCCATTGGGGGAAGATATTCGATGAGGCCTGTAATTCCTTCGGCGGGTGTCCGATGAAGAAGTTATGCCTTTCTCCTGAACCGGAGCGCTGGGTCCCACAGCTCTACCGGAGGAACTATTGGAACCCACTTAAAAAGAACCCTGAGGAGCCTGACGATGATGAGAAATCATAAAATCCCTTGTGGCTATTGCTACAAGGCCGCCAAACTGTTGAGAAAGGATTAATGAGAAACGAAGAATTAGTAGAGATCTGCGTTCAGTACATCACGCATACTGAATCAGCCATCCTCATTCAAGATCCTGGAGCGGGTGGCGTCTGGATTCCCCTTAGTACAGTTTCCCTGGACAATGGAGACGACATTGGAGAATTTGAGCGGGGTGAAACCATAACCTTATTCGTTGAGGAGTGGCAAGCGAAAGAGAAGGACTTAATCTGAAAAGGAGAAAATGAAATGATAAAACTTAAATGCGATTTCTGTCCGAATGAAAGTGAGTTAGTTGTGTCCGACACCAAGTCCGAGTATGTTGACCTACGAGTGACCTTGAATCATGGATACGTCCAAAGGACATTCCACATCTGCCCGACTTGCCAAGTTCTATTAGGCTTCCCTAAAGGAAGAGCTTCTCAAACCTCAGAAGAAAGGTTAATCGATGCCCTCCAGGAACTCATCAACAAAGGGATGGAAACAGCCTGTGCTTCTAACGGAAGTTGAATGATGACTAACGACACATTAAAGACTTGTCCTTTTTGTGACAGTGAGCCTAGTCATGAATATTTAGGTGGAAGCTGTATTGACATTGAGTGTTGTTATGCATGTATATCAATTCAGATCTGTGATTGTATGACTATTGAAGAAAGATTATCAGAGCCAGATTTAACCGTTAAAAACAATTTCAAACATCAGCCTAAATATGTTGAACGAGCAAAGCAAGAAGCAATTAAAGCCTGGAACACCCGAGCCTTAGATAAAGATATCTTGGAAGTGATGGGACCATTTTTTGCTCTATATAAAGAGATATTAGAAGTGCTGAAGCCGTTTGCTCACCTACTGGAAGCTAGTAAAGATCTAGATGATCCTACGCTCGATAGAATATCTATAGAACTAAAATATCTCCGTAAAGCCGCCGAACTCTATGAGAGGTTGAAAGATAAAGATGCTAAAGTATAGAAAGAAACCTGTGATTAATGCTGCAATTAGAGAGTTGAAGAAGATTGTTAAGGGTGAAAGTGTTTGTCCTGTCTGTGGTGGAGGACCATTATCTGAGGCCTATGAATGCCGTGCCTGTGAATCTGTATTTGTTAATGAGGCGCAGAGTAGACGTAACAAAGCCCGCGTTAAGGGGGGATTAAATATTGCTCAACTATGCGAACAAATACACAACCTCTTATGTCAACAAGGAAAAATACGTGGGGGTAAATGGGACTTTAGTGGTTGGTTATCTGATGGTAGAGCTGTGCGGCATAGATTTGATCTGAATGGTTATGAACGTAAAGGCCCAACTGTAAATAAAGACAGAATTAAATTGGGGCTACCTAATCCCCCGGAGAATGATGATGGATAGTAAAGAGATCGCAGAAAGGCTCCTCACTAACTATACGATAAGTTTGGATGAATTAGATGTATTAGCCAAAGCCCATCTCACTGTAAGTCGAGAAAGGGATACATATAAGAAAGAACTCAGCGAAATTAACTCGTTGTGGAAAAGTATGGGATTACTATTTACAGGCTATGATAGCAATGAGGGGAAGTGATGACCGACCATAAAGAATTAATAGAGGTTTTAGAGACGACTGTTACTGAGAGTAGATATACTGAGAGTAGATATCTTACTAGTTCTCGATTAGGGGTAATGTTTACCCCCAAAACCTAGATGAGGATTGCAGAAGGAGACAGATGCTCCAACATAATCCACCTTTATTAAGCAAGAGAGAAATAGGCCAACGACAATGGCAGATTTATTTTGAAGTTGCTGGAGGCGCTTTGGAAGGCACATGCAACATCAAACAACAGGACTTAATATTTCCTAATGGCTATCGCTGTGAGTACATCCCAAACCAAGTCGCCCTTTTCTGCGAACTGTGTGGAGAGATTTGGGGGAGAATTAGATTTGCCGGAGCCGAACCATTAGGGTGGGACTCGATTCTTCGAGATTGCCACAGGTGTGGCGACGGTTCAATGGAACTGACAAATTGCTGGCATGGCTATTATAAGCAAATAAACGCAGCTATGCCCTACGAGATTCTCATTAGAGAACTCGACATAGAAATCAATAAATCGAAGGAGGTTCTAAAATGCAAAAGCCAGTGGTAGTACGTTGTGGAGGCTTAGATATGCCTCTTAATTATTAATTAACCGGCCCTTTTATTGTGATCCTCTTCATATCCAATAAGGACGTAGATCGTTATGAGTATATCCTCGCCCTTGCGGCGATGGGCTTTAGCGAAGGGGAAGCCAAAGCAAAACTGGAGGCCCTCGTCGATCAGATTCAGGAGGAGAAAACGAAGTGCCCTTACACAATGTACCTTAGAGAGAAGGAAGAAGAAGATGAATGAACCTCAAACCGCACCAGCAATCCCTGGTGCTAAAGTATTACTAATGGGAGCAACCGGGACTGGCAAGACGCACTCCCTACGAACCCTCGTCGATGCTGGACTAACCCCCTTCATCATTTTTACTGAGCCTCATGGAATCAACGTAGTGCAGAGCATTCCCTGTCCGAAGCTTCATTATGCCTACCTTCCTCCAGTGACTGGATCGTTTGGAGAGAAAGAAGAGGAAGCCAGTAAAATAACGAAATTGCCTTGGAGTGTTATGGCTGGAATGACCTCTGACCCCAACAAACCTCGCTATACAGGCTTCCTGAAAATATATGCTACCTTGCACAAGTTCGAGTGTGCAAGATGCAAGGAAACCTTTGACGATGTAGGCACCTGGGGCAATGATAGAGCCATTGTTCTCGACTCATACAGTGGAATTAATAAGATGGCTATGCAAATGTTTACTGGGGGGTCAATTGCAAAAAGCTCTCCCCAATGGGGCGCAGCCATGAATGCTGAGTTAGAACTTAGCAATAAACTCTGCTCTGATACCAAAGCTCATTACATTCTCATCGCCCATATAGAGCGACAAACCGATGAAGTATATGGAGGAACAAAGCTCGTTCCCCTTGCATTGGGTAGGAAGGTCGCCCCCGATTTACCAATCCTATTCAGCGACGTTATCCATGTCACGAGAGAAATGAAGGACTTCAACTGGTCAACGGCAACAGCCAACGCCGATCTAAAGGCGAATAATGTGGCAATCAGCGATAAGATTTCCCCATCGTTCGTTCCTTTAATTGATACTTGGCGAAGGAAAGGAGGGCTATAATGAGCAATCTAATCGAATTTGCACGAAAGGAACTGAAGCTGAACGGAGCCTTCGACAGTGAAGTTTATGGAGGAATGATTGGCGAAGCAGTAATGGAGCTCATAGAGATGTTTTCCAATCAAGGCCACAGCGGAATGAGTGCCTCAATAACAAGAGGTCTCTTCAAGGCTTTGGCAAGCTACGAGCCGTTAAATCCTTTAACTGGTGAAGACAACGAGTGGAATTTTATAGGTCGAGACAAATTTACTGCCTTTCCTATTTCAGAGCCAGACGAGGTTGAGCAAGAAATAATTGATGCTATCAATTATAAACAGCCAGAGCTATTATGGCAAAACAAAAGATGCCCTCATGTATTTAAAGAAGCCGACGGACGCGCCTACGATAGCAATGGAAAAGTCTTTAGGCTGCCAGATGGAGGTTGCTACACAAATAAGGATAGCCACGTGTACATTGAATTTCCTTACACACCAATAGTTGAGTATGTGGAGGTAGAGGAATAATGTTCAAATCTAAGACAGTAGAATACACCTCGGCCACTTGTTACAACGAGGATGATCTTCGGGCCGCACTCCGAGAGATAGAGGAACTCGACGGAGAACCTCTTTTTTTCATCGAGCTAGACCTCCCAGGCGTCGGGGTGCAAAGAGTCGTCTTATTCGACGACGTTCCTATTAAGATAGAATGTTCCACGGAGGACTAGTGAGAAACTACAAGCCACAGCTCGAACTGGAGGAATTTCCTGAAAAGATGCGAGAACTCGGTGTTGCAGTGCTGCCAACAGATAATAACTATTGTGCTATACGAGGCATTCTATTAATGCTCGCCGAGGAAAACAAACACCACCGGAAGGCAATTGATAAATTACAGATTGAGGTAGACGAGTTGAAGATTAATGTAACCGCTTTAATCAACACTTTGAAAGAAATGTTCCCTTCTAAAGGAGATAAAGGATGAACGAACCAATGAAAACCCTTGACGACGAACGCCTTGAATACGTCAACAGCCGAAGCGTGGAGATAGGGAAGGAACTCTTCCTTATCAACATGCGCTTTAATGGGGACTTTGCTAAAGTCGCCGACGAAATAGGTCGAATCCTATCTGAGATAGAATTCACCGCCCGAATCCTCAACGAGCAGGTCGAACATCTGCTCAACGTTCAAGCAAGTGCAACGAAGAGTATGCAAGATGGTACAGAGCATTTCTCTTTCCGATGTGATAAGTTGAGCGAGAGGATAAACAAGCTCGAAATCGCTTTTACTAACGAAACGCAAAGTAAAACCATCGAGAAAACTTTATCAATGCCAAAAGGAGATCCAAAATGAACGAAGCAGCATCAACATTTGACCCAGATCTTTTCCAAAACATCTCGCAAGAGGCTGAGTTCTCAACCGAATATGTCCCGATTCCTGAAGGGGAATACCCAGGAACGATCATGAAGGTTGAAGCCAGGCAGTTTACTGACACAGACACTGGAAAGGTAAGCACAGTAATGGGCATTACCTGGAAGGTCAGCGCCGATGGCGCCGAAGACGCCGATGGGAAACTCGTCGATCAAGGCGTTTTCCTCGAGTTGGACGAGGCAGGACAACTCGAGAAAGGGAAGGGCAAAAATGTCCCCCTCGGTCGGCTCCTTGAGGCCATCAACCTCAACGGCAAGCCTTGGAGTCCTGCTAGCCTTGTCGGTAACATCGCTACGATCAACGTTGAGCAATATCCTGGAAAGGATAAGCACGAAGGTCGTATCTTTAACAGAGTGAAGAAGGTAGCTACGCTTTAATATAGGCAGAGCGTAAGCTACATTATAAGGGGCCTCCACTCTCCTGAAGTTCCCCCTTTTTCGGAGGCCCCTTTCTTTTTTTAGGACAGGAAAATGCAACTTATAAAAATAGAAGACTTAATAATCCCCTCCAACAGACAGAGGAGATACCTTAATGAAGAAACGATTAGAGAACTCGCCGAGAGCATTAGAACCAAAGGACTACTCCACCCTGTCGTTACTTATCTCCAAGAAGATTCCAGTCATGCACTTATCGCTGGGGAAAGACGAGTTCGTGCGGTGCAGCTTCTGCATAAAGCTCAAAGTCCTTTCCTATGTAATGGGCAGCCTGTTCCGCCCGGCCAAATACCCTGTATCTTGCTCGGAGATCTCTCGTCTATCGATAGAAGAGAAGCCGAATTAGAAGAGAACGTCATTAGGGACGATCTAACCTTACAAGAAAAGGCAGCTGCCGTTGCCAAACTCCACCGGCTTCGCCTAGAACAGAATCCCCTCCAAACGCAATCCGACACCGCCGAGGAGATAAGTGGAAGCCGTCAAGGCTCCACGCAGAAGATTCGAGATATGCTCCTTATAAACGACCATATAAACCTCCCTGACGTGGCCAGGGCTAAGACGCCAAAGGAGGCCTTGAAAGCAATAAAGAAAGTAACCCAACAGGATTTGACAGCCGCCCTCGTAGAAATATATGGGGAACAGGCAACGGACGATTTTCAAATACAGTTAGGAAAGGCAGAAGCCTGCTTCGAGTTGGTAGATAATGAAACCTTCCATTGCATAATAACTGATCCTCCTTACGGAATCGGTGCTGACGAGTTCGGAGACATGGGCGACTTCCAGCATGAGTATAAAGATGATAGTCGAACTTTCTGGAAAATTATGGAATGGCTCCCTGCCGAGTCCTTCAGGACCTCAAAGAGAGAGGCCCACCTATATATGTTCTGCGATATAAGGATGTTCTTTAGCGTAACCTCCTTATTTGAGACAGCAGGATGGATTGTCTGGCCAAAGCCTCTTATATGGGATAAAGGAAACGGTATGCTTCCCAGGCCAGAGCACGGCCCTCGTTATACCTATGATGCAATCTTATTTGCTTCGAAGGGGGATAAAAAAGTAAATGGCGTTGCACCTGATGTATTGCGCTTCTCGGGGGTCTCAGGGCAGAAGCTCCTTCACGCTGCGCAGAAGCCAGTCAAGCTATATGTCGATCTCCTTAGTCGAAGTTGCATCGCAGGGGACTTAATCCTCGACCCCTTCGCAGGAAGTGGAACGGTCTTTGATGCTGCTAAGAAACTCACCCTCCGGGCCCTCGGGTTCGAGGAGAAAGAAAATGCCTATAACATCTGTCGTGCAAGGATCAACGGGGCGTTGGAGGAATGATTAAAGTCCCCGCCACTGGCCCTCTCCCCTCCAAGATAATGATAGTTGGGGAAGCTCCTGGGATGGAGGAGGAACGATCCCTCCAGCCTTTCATTGGCCAGTCCGGTCAGGAACTCAATAGGATGCTCCACGAGGCAGGTATTCCTCGGACGGAGTGCTTTATAACGAACGTCTGCAAGTATAGGCCGCCAGGGAATAAAATGTCCTTATGGATGCTCAAGAGAAAGACTTCCCCAGGGAAGGACTTCGTTAGGAGAGGTTCCTATTGGATTCACCCCCTTATTGCAGAAGGAATAAAAGAACTCGAAGAAGAAATCACTATGTGCGAGCCTAATGTGATAATAGCCTTAGGCAATCCAGCCCTTTGGGCTTTGACTGGAAAGGACGCAATAACAAAGTGGAGAGGAAGTCTCTTGACGTATTATCCACTAACGTCTAAAGGCAGAAGTCTCACTGACATGACCACAGGAATACTACATATACAGCCAGAACGTCCTTGCCCCCTCGAATTTCCAGCGAGCAAAGTAATTCCAACCTACCACCCCGCCGCAATCCTCAGGAACTGGGGGTGGAGGTTTATCGCCATCCACGATCTCCGCCGAGCTGCCATTGAATCGGAGACTTCTACTATTACCTTACCAAGGTTCGACTTTCTCATCAGACCATCATTTGACCAGGTGGTGGAAGTGCTTCAGGGTCTAATTGGGATTGCCGCCAAAATGGCCCACAATTCAACGATCTCAAGGGAAGGGACACCAACCCACCACTTGGAAAAGATCGACCCGCAAATGGGCGATTTGGCCGGGTGGGGTCCGAATATGGACGGGTTTGCAGCCCCAATTCCGCCCCACATCAAATTTGCCAAACCTTACCCTATAGAGGAGCCTCCAAAGCTCTTTGAGATAGCCGTTGACATCGAAACAATAGTGGCCGACGGACAAATAGCTTGCGTCGGATTAGCCGCTTCGACGAGAGAAGCCATCTGTATTCCCTTTACCTCGAAGGATAATAAGGAGGGATACTGGACATTGGAAGAGGAAATTATAATAACGAGACTCCTTAGTGACCTCCTCCAACACCCTTCCGTCGGAGTCGTCGGACAGAACTTTGCCTACGACGCTCAGTACTTCGCCGATCACTGGGGGTATGTGCCGAATCTAACCTTCGATACGATGGTCGCCCAGGGAGTCCTTTACCCCGGCCTTCCTAAGGGACTTGACTTCCTTTCTTCAATGTATTGTGAAGGCCATATTTACTGGAAAGACGAGGGCAAGGAAATCGACGGTAAGCGAGATGAGAATGAATGGTGGGAATATAACTGTAAAGATGCCTGCCGCACCCTCGAGGCAAAGATTATCCTTGAAGGAGCTCTAAAGAGCCAGGGTCTGTGGGAACCCTATCTTTATAAAATGGCCGAATGGGAGCCAATGCTCACTACGATGCTCCAGGGGATTAAAATAGACAAGGAAGCCAGGGCAGAGATGGACGTGGAACTCGACAAAGCAATGGCAGAGCGACTTGGATGGATTGAGCGAGTCCTTGGTCATCCCCTCAACCCTCGCTCCCCAAAGCAAATGAAGGCTCTTTTCTATGACGACTTCAAACTCCCTGTTCAAAAGGCGCGCAAGGCTAACGCACAAGGCCTCTACCCTCCAACTCTTAACGAAGAAGCGCTTCAAACTTTGGCGAAGAAGGAGCCACTTGTCTGGCCCCTCGTAGATCGAATTACCGAGTACCGAAGTGCCGGCGTTTTCCTTTCCACCTTCGTCCGGGCCGAACTTGATCCAGATGAGAGGATGCGTTCCTACTTTAATATAATAGGAACTGAGACGATGCGATTTTCCTCCTCGAAGAACGCCTTCGGGCGGGGTGGGAACTTTGAGAATATTCCATCTGGAGACGAAGATGAAATGGAGGAGGAAGATGAGTGGGCTCTCCCTAATGTTAGGAAAATCTTTGTACCTGATGAGGATTATATAATCTGCGAAGGGGACTTGGAGAAGGCCGATGCTCAGGTTGTTGCCTGGGATGCTGATGATGAGGAACTTAAACAAATCTTTAGAGAGGGATTAAATATCCACGAGGAAAATGCTAAGGCAATCTTCGGCTCGATGTCGAAACATAACTACGCGATGGCGAAGAGAGGGGTGCATCTTTCTAACTACCTCGGAACCCCTAGAACACTCGCTGCAGCACTCGGAATAACTACTCACGAGGCAGAGCGTTTCCAGCGACAGTGGTTTGGAGCGCACCCCAAAATCTTGGCCTGGCAAGAACGAATCCGCCTTCAGCTAATGGAGACACGCCAGGTCTCAAACGCCTTCGGCTACCGTCGGTTCTATTTCGGCAGGATTGAAAACGAGATCAAAGAAGCTGCTGCCTGGATTCCTCAATCAACCGTCGCTTGTGTTATCAATAGAGGCCTCATCAATATCTATAATAGAGTGCCTAATGTCGATATCCTTAACCAAGTCCATGATTCATTAGTTTTTCAAATCCACAAAGACCTTATAGACGACCTCCTCCCTGAAGTGCTAAAAGAAATGCGAATCCTAGTACCTTACGACGACCCCCTTGTAATCCCTGTAACCGTTAAAACGAGCCCTATTTCCTGGGGCCACGCAGAATAAAGGAGAAGAAATGATTAAATTAAAAGCAGCTAACAATAAGCCTTTCAAAAAGATCTGGATAAAATGGGAGGATAGTAGTTCCTACGCAGCACGTTGGCATTTCCTAGATGACGTAAACGAAAAGCTAGAGAATTGTACCTGTATATGCGAATCAACTGGCTACCTAATATATGAGGACAAGGAGAAACTTGCAATGTGCGACAGCCTTGCCCACGGAGATCACGGAGAAATCCTTAGTATTCATAGCCTTCACATTGTTCCAGTCTGTTGTATAATAGACTGGAAATATTTATAAGGAGAAATAAAATGGCAATAGATTTACCTCCCTCAAAAGGGAAAGACGTTGAGGTTATAAAGGAGGAGAAGCTTCCCAATTTAGGGGAACCTTTCCAAATCGTCCTCGAAAAGTCCCACCTATGGGTAGCCTTCGTATCGGTCATCATTGCCTCGGCAATAACCGCCACAGTAATATTTGGGCAAGTCGCTACGCGAATAAGTGTCAACGCCGCGTGTGGCTCCAACCAAGTGAAGATGAGCGAGTTCAGCGGAGTTGGTATGAGTGTTACCTGTATTCCATTAGATACTTACCTAAACATGAAGAAGCCCCAGAAGCGCAAAAGAGGTGCCGTTTAATCATTAGATAACCGCCCCTTTAATAATGTCTACGCGGCACTTTGACAGCTGGTTTCAGGCCTATCTCCAATATGCTGAGCATAGCGAAGCGCCTGAGGTATTCCATTTCTGGACTGCCGTAAGCGTCATTGCAGGTGCTCTTCGCCGGCGTGTCTGGATCGACATGGGCTATTTCCAGTGGACTCCTAACTTCTACATCATCTTCGTTGCACCCCCCGGAATCGTCAGCAAATCCACCACCGCTTCCATCGGGATGAAACTCCTGCGAGAAATTCCCGGTATCCACTTCGGCCCTGACGTAGTAACGTGGCAAGCCCTCATCCAGTCAATGGCCGAATCGACAGAACAAGTTGAAATCGACGGCATCTTCCACCCAATGTCCTGCATAACTATCGAGTCGAGTGAGTTCGGCACCTTCCTTAATCCTAACGACAGAGAGATGGTCGATGTTCTAACTTCCTTATGGGACGGCCAGATAGGAGCCTGGAAGAAAGCCACCAAGACCCAGGGGGCAGATACAATCCAGAATCCCTGGATAAACGTCATAGCCTGTACTACTCCTTCCTGGATAGCTGGCAACATGCCAGAGTATATTATAAGTGGCGGCTTTATGTCTCGTTGTATCGTCATCTTCGCAGACACGAAGAGGAAGCTCGAGGCTTACCCGAAGGACAAGATGCCAGATAACTTCCTAGAGTTAAGGGATAAGTTAATCCACGACCTGGAATTAATCTCTATGCTCTTCGGAGAATACCGTCTATCGAAGGAGGCTAAGGATTGGGGAGTCCATTGGTACGAGGAACACTATAAAAGGATCTTATCCCACGCCGTCAGTGACCAAATCCAAGGCTACATGGCCAGGAAGCAAACTCACGTCCACAAGTTAGCGATGGTACTAAGTGCTGCTAAACACGCGGAGAATACTATTGAATTGGCAGAGTTAAAAGATGCCGCGAAGATCGTGACTAACCTTGAGAGGGACATGCAACAAATATTCCAGACCATATCTGCCTCGCCTGAAACGCAACACGCTTCTGAACTCCTCTCAATAATTAGAAGGTATAAGAAAATAACCCAGGCTAATCTATTCCGACTGGTCTTCCATAAGATGACCTTCATGGAGTTCAAGCAAGGGATAGAGAGCGCGGTGAACGCTAATCATATAATGATGGTGTCAGATGGAACCCAAGTGTTAATAAAAGCAATAGATGAAAAGCCTGATAAAAACGATAGCCCTAATTGATAGTTGCTGCGTTTATTCCTTTTTAAAAGACTATGGAATAAGAGGGCAGTCCTTGTCCTTATTAGGGGCAGAACTTCTAGCCCTCAAAATTGGAGTCCATCGGCAGACGATTTACAAGTGGAATAAAAAGGTGAGGGCTGGATATTATGCTAAGTGTCCTAAGTGCCCACCTAACGGAGATCCTCATCAGGATAGGCTCGATTGACCTCCTGGGTGACCTCGAAACTCCTCCTTGAAGAAAGGCCAATTTTTTGGAGGGCTCTACTCCTAGCCCTTCCACGGACGGACTGGCGAATATCCTCCGTTGTTATACTCAGTCCTTTGAAGGGGACTTCTTTATTATACTGCTTAATTTCTTCGAGGGCCTCCTTCTGGCCTTCCTTATTCCCTGTCCCTAACATATAATCGTAGCCGCCCATTAGGATTTGCTTTCTCTTAGCATAAAAATTTGTAATCTCCTTCGCCGCAAAGAATTTCTCCTGAGCCTTGGCTTCCTTTGTAGTGCGAAAACCGATGGCCTGAGCAGTTAGAGCCATGACATCTTCAGGTCTCCCTATATCGAAGGTAGCTAACTTGGCCCTGCTCCTATTCGTCACCCCCTCAGTCAATAGTCTATAAGCCTTAACGGGACTCCTAACAAATGAAGGCATGGCCCTCTCAAACCTTTTAATAACCCGAGGATCATCGTCCCTAGCAGCTTGCCATAAGGAGATCGGTAAGGAGAAGACCGCCCCGGAGATACCTTTTGCTGTCTCGGTGAATTGATTACTAAACTGCTGCCCCTCTCGCATTAAAGGCTCAAATCCAGGAATGATCCTGCCCATTCCTAAGGAGGCATTTAGATCGGTGGCTGGAATGGGGATTCCTATTTGATCCCCAAGCCAAGCCATGCCAAAGCTATTCCTACTCCCTCCTTGCATCATGAAGTCAGGATTAAGGTCTAACTCAAGGAAGAATTCTCTAAGGTATTTCTTCGAGCTAAATTTCTTATTCGGAGTCGTTAGCATTCTATCTAGGAGGGCCATAATGTCCTCGGCGAAGGGCATGCCTTGAACTCCCGTAGCGGCAAAGAGGAGGGCTAGGAACCTAAGATTCCCCTTGTCCTTCGCTGCGAAGAATAACATATTCTGCACGAATTGCATGAAGAGGAACACATTAGCCCCTACTGGCCCTCTCATAATCCGAGGGCGGTTCCAGGAGGCATATTCAAACTGCGTCCTTTCAACGGCTCGTCGAGCTTCCTGATAGGAGACTTCCTCATTCTTCCCAGCCTTCCTATAAAGGCGATAGGTGGCTAGGAGAGTAGCTCGACGATTAAATCCTTCGGCCATTGAGAATAGATAGGAACCCTTGCCCATAATATCGCGGGTGAATCTCCCTGCCCTTGTCGTTGACATGGCCCTGGCTAGGAACCTCCCCTGCATAATAGCAGCTAAGGTCGTGGCAAAACTTTGATTGGTAACTCCTTCCTCGAGGGCCCTCTCGAGGGCGGCGCGTTCCTCTGCCTTCAAGTGCCCAATTCGTTTCATCCCCATACTGACGTCTTTCCCTGCCTTCACCAACTCACCCATTACCTTGACATCAGTAATGCCTGGGATTCTACTTTCACTCAATCGAGCCGCCAAATAAGGGAAGGTAACTAGAAAGACCTGAGTCAGATTAACAAAGGCGGCCTTCGGTAGGAAGCCTAGATAATGGATAAATCCATAAGCGCGAAGGGCTGCCCACTCATTCTTCGGGCTCATTATATAGTCGAAATGTTTCTTCGTAAACTCGGCCAGTTGCTTTCTCTTTGCAGGATCTCGGCCAGCTCCCTTCAACCTTGCAGCACTTGCCTCTATCTCACTTATAGCCTCTTGCAACCTCGTGCCGTATTTCAATCTGGCCAGGTGAGATGAGCCATGGAAGAAGTAATTAGCATAGGAGCGAAGGGCGTCCTCTGAGAAACCAGCTGTCTTTTTCGCCTTCAACATCCTGTTGCGGAAGCTTTGATTGGGGGAACTTCTATAACCGATCTTCCTTAAGGTAGCCATTTCTTTATCCTTAAGGTTGAGTTCCCTCCCGAGCCTCTCGACGAGCATCGGTGGCATTTCATTAAAGCCAGATAGATTATCCTCAATATAGGTCTCAATAATCTTCCACCCCTTTTGGGAGATCTCCTTCTGATACTCCTTAGCAATCCTAGCCTTCCCTACACGAGAGCCAGCGTCGCTAAGACTCGGCAACCTATGCTTAAATTGGCGGAAGTCCATTGTCTTTCCTTTTTTGTTAAGGACTTCAATGGCAAATTTACCATAACGACTAAAGGGAAAGAAAGGCTTCTTTATTAGCTGAGCAACGTCGTGTTCTATTCTTTTAAGTTCCCTTACCAATTCCTCCCCATCGAACCTTCGAGAGGCATCTTCCTTACTAACCCTTTCGAGTTCATTAAGGAACTCCCTAAAATCCTCCTTAATCCTAAGGCGAACCTCAAGGCCCTCCTCGGACAGACGATAGCTTTTCAATTCCTCCGACGTCAGTTCCCTCTCTAAAAGTCTCTCATTGAATAGGGATTCTCCTAATTCCTTAGCCTCTCTTGGGCCGAGGGACTCCCACTCCCTTACCCTTTCATCCGCTGACTTTCTGAATTTGGAGGTCTCATTCCACCACCTTCTAACGAGGTGAACGTAGGGAACCGTAACTCCTCCCCTTGCGGCGGTGAAGCCAGGGATATTAGGATTCAACTCGGCAATTTGGAGGATGCCTAAAGTCCAGGCGTAGAATTGATTGAACTTTGTTACCTCGGTGAATTCCTTATCCAGTCCTTCCAGGTTATTACGATATTCCTTGAGAACCTTAAATCCCTCGATGGTATCCTGAATCGGCTTACCAGCTTTGTCGATTGCTTTAACGATTGCTTCAGGAAGGAAGGTGCGAAGATCAACGGCTCCTTTTTCTCCTGGGGGGACTTTTACTTTTCCTTCCGCCTGTAAGCGCTGTTGTTCTCCAGCGACTTGTTTATTAAACTCTGCTCTAGCCTCTGCTTCTGTAGCAAAGTCAAAGTGCCTTATAGGCTGCGCGTCCTGAAAGAAAGTCACGCGGAAGGGTTGCTCACCGGCAACCATATTTCTTCCTATAGAAACTCCTATTCCATCAGGAGTTTCAAAGGTAGCGCCACCTTCGTTTTCTACAACACGAGGTTCCTCTATAGGGGCTGCATCTTCCCTTTGGACTTTTGCTGCCTTCTTCCCCTCCGCATCAAACCTAGCCTTCCTTCCTTGCACCAAGTCCCTAAGTTCCGCCGGAGTCAATTTCTCATTTAGTCTTTGTTGAAGTTCTTCCCTGACTCCCTTAAGATTCTTCGCCTTTTTCTCTCCATAAATCGACCTTTCCAACTCACTAAAAGGAAGCTGATTCTTTGCTTCCTCCAATAATTCTTTCCTTTCAATCCGAAGTTCATTAAGTTCCTTCGGATCAACTACCTCCCTCGCTTTTTCCTTATCCCTCGTATTATCCCTTAAGGCCCTTCCAACAACATCTGGATTTGCCTTAGCCTCATCCCTTATATTCCTCTCCATCTCAGTAATAATCTGCATCATACGACCAAGGGACTGCTGCCCCTCGTAAGACATCTCAGTCCTTTCAGCTTCTTTCCTAGCTGCCTCATATTCAATCTTTAACTCCTCCCTTCTTTCTTCGAAGAAGTTCCTTTTAGGTTCCTCAGCAATAGGAGCCTCTTCCAATACCCCTTCCTTCATAGCCTTTGCAGCTTTATTAAGTGCCTCCTTCCCTTCAGGAGTCTTAAGAGATTCCTCAATAATCCCTGCTTCCACCTCAGTAACTATCTTCCTATCACGGGCAATCTTGATGGCCTTCGACACGTCAGTAGGAGTGCGGAGTGCCCTCCCTAATACCTTCAACTCCACGAGAATTGCCAGGACTTCCATAAAACTCCGAGGGGTAATATCATGCCCGCTGATAAACTTTTCCGCCCCGACTAAGGCAATCGCCTCACTCACTGTTTTGAAGGGAGAAGGCACCTTACCTGCCACTCCAACAGCTGCCCCGGTTAAGGTAGCCTTTGCAGCCTCCAATGGCCCCTGCCCTCTTATTGCAGACTCCCCGCCGAAGGCTCCTCCGACAGTAATTGCCCTCCTCGTTAGGGCAGAGAATATTCCTTTTCTTAAGGCAAGGGATTGTGTGATAAGGCTCTTGGCTGCCCCTCCGCCAATAATGAAGAGGGGAGTTCTAATCAATATATCAATAGTACTGGCGGCAGTTCCTCGAAGGAAGGAAGCCTTTTTCCTTGTGGGATCAAACTGAGGCCTCTCTCTTTCTTCTATTTCCTTGAAGAATTTCACCGCGCGGGAGGGACGAGCGACAAACCTTCCGATTGTCTCATCAAACCTTCGCTCTACCTTTTTATCTTCAAGGTCTATCTGCCCCGGCGCTCTCTTTGTAGCCACTTCTCTTGAGAGCCCTTCCTCTATGAGTTTATTTTGAACGGCTTCAATTCTATAGAGACTCCGTCCCTTAGCATCTTTAGGTACTGGGACTAGGAAATCGGTAAGCTTTTCAAAGCCGGCGGCTATACCAACGGGAATATCTGCGAAGGCTCTAAGTCCTCCTGCAAGTCCACTCTTAAAGACAGACCCACCACCAGCTGGGCCCTCTTCTGCAGTGGGGAGTTGGGCGTCCTCGAAGGAAAGAACTCCCTCGGTTACCTTAGGGGGCTTAGTGGCTTCTTCAAAGGAAAGGAGATCTTCGGCCATTTAAGGGCCTACAAAGCCATTCTTGGCCGCACTCCACCTACGAGGGCCTTTAGAGGTCTGGTAGAGTTGTCCATCAACAAGGGCCTCCTTATTGGAAGGAATCGGCAAAGCTCCTTTAGTCTCAATATTTGCTGTTTCAGCCGCTGCAGCATCGACAATTATAGTGGCCTGCCTGACAGTAGTATTAGGGTCTTGCCCAGGTATGAGCATCTTCCCAGCTAAGTTGACTATCCTTTCTTCCCTCGTCTTTGACCTTATAATCTTTTGGGCATCCAAGGTAGCCTTCGCTCTACCTGAGGGAGTATTAGGATACTTAGTAGGATTTGAAGATTGAAGGGCATCTCTCATCTGATTAATCTCTTGAACCCTTCCAGCTACACCTCCACTAACTCCTGATCGGGCAGATGTCTTTTCCTTCGCCGAGACAAGGCGTTCCTCGAGTCCAGCTGCCCGAGTCCTCTCTCCAACCCCTATCCGAGCTGCCTCTCCCTTCTGCAACGCCGTGGCAATATTAGTCCCGGCAGTCTGCCCAGGCTGAATCGGCCTGAGTAACTCCGTTCCAATGGTAAATAATTGTGCCTGGAGTGCCTCATCCGTCTGGAGTTTCTGTAGGAAAGTTTTCCAGCCATTTTTCCTAGCAACCTTCTCATCTGCATCAGCAGGTCTAATGACCGGCAAATTCCCGAAGTCTCCCGCCGCTTCCGCTCCAATTCCTGCCGGAGTCTGGGAAGGATTAACACTTCGAGGATCGAGGGGATTTACTCCCCCATCCTGTAATACTCCATGTGTCATTACTGACCTCCTTGGCCTAATAGATTAGCAGCAAAGTTAATTGAAGGGGACGCCTGTGGGGCCGTTGATTGAGGAGCCGAGGGCGTCGGGGAGGAAAGTTGAAATCCCTGCCCTTCTACCTGAGGGGATTGGAACCCTTCTGGCAATAAAGGCCTTGAAGGATCATTCAAATCGGGCGCTGGCAGAATATCTGCTAATTGATCAGCAATTCGATCCAGTTCGTCTGGATCAGTCAGCATTTGTAAAAGCTCGTCTACATTTCTGATACCCATAATATTCTCCTATACTACTAGTCCAAGGACTCCACCGATTGCTGCGCCCCAACCTGCTACTGCTGGGTTCTTAAACTTTGCCCCTATTGAGGCCCCCACCAAGGCTCCTCCTGCTGCAGACTGCAATCTACTTGGCCTAGTTGCCCCAGGCGCAGTAGTAGTCCTACCAGGGATTCCTCCAGTAATAAGAGACTTGAACCTTCCAAGTTCAGTAAACGGCTGATCCAGTTCTATCTGTTCCTGCCTTTGTTGTGCAGTTCCAACCGCCTCCTGGATATTCGCTGGAGCTTGGCCAACACCGAGAACTGTCGGCGCAAGGGCGAAGCCTTTTGTCAGGGCACTAAGTCCCTGGTTGAAGGCATTGTTGAGAATCCGAGAGGTTATATCTCCAGTCGTCTGCTCGAATCCTCGAATAGCCTGCCCCTCGGCAATCCCCTGCCTCGTCGAGCCGATATTTCCAGTAGCCGTTGCGCCACTTCTAATCCCAGGCAAAATCCTCTCCATAAGAGCCGTCTCAACTGGTCGAATAGCAGCTTGGATAAACCCTGGAAGGGCTGCATTCTGCTCTGGATTAAGAGCATTTTGCATCAAGTTAAGGAAGGCCTGCGTTGTAGTATCGGCAACCTGCTGCCCTTGGCCTCCAGCAAAGTCAACCAGTCCTTGCTGTCCTTGCTGTTGGAGCGGGGTGAAGCCTGCAACCCTCGATAAATTCCCACCTTCAAATTGCTGTCCAGCTCCCTGAAAGAGCTGTTGAAGAAAGGGGAGCTGAAATGCAGGAGGCTCTACCCTCGTTACCTGTTCTCCACCGCTTTTACCACCACCGGACATGATAATCTCCTAATGCAAGATAGTTTGAGCAATTTCTTTGCTCATGACAATGTGTGTCTGCTTATAGCCAATATCAGGCAGAACCTTTTTAAGCCCAGATCGGCAGAATGCTTCCATCCTCGTACACCCTATCGACCCAGCCCAGGTGGCTATTCCATCTTCAAGAGATAACCAAGTGTCCATATCTTCCCCTACCAATAAGACGATTCTACAAATCTTAACTTGCGGATAATCCTGTACCTCAGTCACCGCGCAAGCAGTTACTTCTCCAATCTCACAACGCGCTGTCCATAATTGCATTTTCTTCTCAACTATAAATTTATAAAGGTCTTGAATATTAAACTCATCAATAACCTTTTCTATCCCCTTAAAGAGCATTTCCTCCACAAAGGGCCAAGCAGATTCCAAATCCCTAGTAGGTACTCCTATCAATCTACAGTCGCTCATCATAGCTTAGTCCAAGCCGAGGCATCCTCGTCATACCAATAAACTCCCCTACCTGATCCAGGATTCCAATTAGTTCCATCTGCAAGGCGAAGGTCGCCTCCCCTTGGCTTAGGAGGAGCAACGTCAGTCTCATAGACATGGCCTAATACTAAAGCATCTAATAAGATACTAATCCGCTGAAGCTCAATGACCAGATACCTAGCCAATTCCGGAGCTGTCTCATCTGGAGGATTCTCTGGCTTATAATTCTCTAGAT
>FXBF010000110.1_pt1 | contig 24150 bp, 22 predicted proteins | sample 5335321 | NCBI WGS metagenome assembly FXBF01 (sample SAMEA103928391, study PRJEB20085) | sediment metagenome | isolation source: sediment
AGCTTTTGTAAGGTACTTGAGAACCAGATCATGATTTCGGTCATCATCCCCACGTTCAACGAGGAAGTAGCTCTAGAGCACACGATCGGAAGCGTCCTGCGGCGGCGGAAAGAGGCCGATTTCGAGATCATCGTCAGCGACGGCGGGAGTTCGGATGCCACGGTTTCGCTCGCGCGAAAGCACGCCCAGGTGGTCTGCTCCGAAAGAGGGCGAGGCCGGCAATTGAACGCCGGCGCTGAAAGGGCCACGGGCGATGTTCTTTTTTTTCTTCACGCCCACGTGACCTTGCCGCCGGGCGCGCTGGCGATCATCGACCAAGCAGTCAATGAAGAAGGGTATGACGGGGGCGGCTTTTCGAATGTGTTTTCAATGCACAACCGCAAGATCAAGCGGCTGGGTCGCATCCTCAACCTTCGCATCCGGAATAACGACCATGCCGGAAACACGATCTTCTTCGGCGACAACGGGATCTTCGTGAAACGAGCGATCTTCGAAGCACTCGGCGGGTTCAAGACCATCCCTATCATGGAAGATTTCGATTTCTCGCAGCGGATGCGCGAACAGTTCAAGGTAGTCCGGATCTGCGAGCCCAAGTTGGTTGTTTCTCCACGGCGGCACGTGAGGGCCGGGTTTATCAGGACGCGCATGCAATGGATTCTGATCAAGCGGCTGTACCAGTTGGGCGTGTCCCCCTATACTCTGGCCCGATGGTATAGAGACGTGGGATGCTGACCCGAGGAGAACGAGAATGAATGCAGCTGAGCTCTTTGTCAGAGCCTTGGAAGCTGAAGACGTCGAGTACGTATTCGGGCTGCCGGGCGAGGAGAACTTGGTTTTTCTGGAAGCGTTGCGCGGTCACCCCAATATCCAGACCGTCCTCGTCCGGCACGAGCAGGCGGGCGGTTTCATGGCGGCGGCATACGCTCGACTCACGGGCAAAATTGCGGTTTCCTACTCGACGCTGGGTGCGGGCGCCACCAACCTGGCCACCGCAGCCGCCCATGCTCATCTCGGCAGCTTCCCGGTGTTGTTCGTCACCGGCCAGAAACCCATCAGGGAGAATCGGCAGGGTCTGTACCAATTGCTCGACGTTACGGGTCTGATGGCACCGATAACTAAGTCGGCACGCACCATCGAAAGCGGCTCGCAGGTCGCGCATGTCGTCCACGACGCGTTTCGCACGATGCGTGAGGGGCGTCCCGGGCCTGTACACCTCGAACTGCCGGAAGACGTCGCCGCCGATGAGACCGACGGACGGGTCTCGTCAGCCGGACACGCCGCAGCCCCGGTCGCTAACGAGGCGGCATTGGACACCGCCGCTGACGCGCTTCGCAATGCGCGCTCGCCCCTCGTCATGTTGGGCGTCGCCGCTGAACGGCACGGCGTCCCGGAGGTCGTCCGTTCATTCCTTGACAAGACGGGCATCCCGTTCTTTTGCACGTGGATGGGAAGAGGCGTGGGCAACGAGCGATCCGAGCGATTCCTCGGCGCCATGACGGCGCCCGGCCTGGATTACGTCGGCGCCGCCGCGGCCAAAGCCGACGTGATCCTCAACGTAGGACACGACATCACGGAGAAGGCACCGTTCCTCATGTCCCCCGACGGGCCACAGACCGTCATTCATGTCAACACGTTTCCCGCACATGGAGATGCCATTTATTTTCCGCAACTCCAGATCGTGGGCGACATAGCCAACTCGCTGCGTGAGCTAGAGCATCGCGTCGAGAGCACGACGGATGCGGACCACAGCTTTGCCCTCCAGATGGCGGCGAAGATGCGAGAGTCTATTACACGATCCAGCGACGATTCCGGTACCGAGACCGTGCGGCCACAGTATCTGGTGGCCCGCGTGCGCGAGGAGCTCGCGGACGACGCCATTATTACGCTGGACAACGGTGTCCACAAGTTATGGTTTACGCGCAATCTTCCCATCTATACGCCCCGGACCCATCTTATCGACACGGCGCTCGGCTCGATGGGGCCTGCGTTGCCCGCCGCTATTGCCGCGGCTTTGGTCCACCCGGATCGTCAAGTCCTCGCTGTTGCCGGAGACGGCGGGTTTCTTATGAACGCGCAGGAACTCGAGACGGCTGTCCGCTTGGGACTCAACCTGGTCGTGATGATCTTGAACGACGGTGGCCTCGGAATGATCCGCATGAAACAGACGCGGGACGGATATCAGCCATTCAACGTCGACTTCGGCAACCCCGACTTCGCGGCATTGGCTGGGGCATACGGTGCACACGGGCATCGGGTTTCTGACCCGACCACCGTCGGCGCGTGTCTCCGCCAAGCGCTCAGTCAGGGCGGCGTTCACCTCATCGACGTCCCTATCGACTACCGCGAGAACGGATCCCTCGTGCAGGAGATGAAGATGGCCGCGTCAGCTACAACTGGTCGCTGAGCGAGGAGCCTCCGATGCCGGTCACCGCCCTGGACTCGCCGTTCCTCGGGAACTTGTTCGGTTCAAAAACCATTCGGACCGTATTTGAAGCCCGCGCTGTGATCGAGCGCTATCTCGAGGTGGAGATCGCGCTCGCGGAGGTCGAAGCGGAGTTGGGGCTCATCCCCGCAGAGGCCAGTGAAACCATCGCTTCTGAGCTGACGATCGACCAGATAGACCTCGAGAAGTTCGCTGAGGATGTCGAGCGAGTCGGCTTCCCTATCGTCCCGTTGCTGGAACAAATCGGTCAGGTGATCCCGAACAATTACGGTGAGTATGCGCATTGGGGCGCGACGACCCAGGATATCATGGATACCGCTCTGGTGTTGCAGATGCGTGAATCATTCGGGCACATCAAAGACGGCCTACGTGAACTTCGGCGCATTCTCGCTGGCCATGCCGACCGGCACCGAACCGCGCTGATGATAGGCCGGAGTCAGCTTCAGTACGGGCTGCCGATCACCTTTGGACTGAAGGCCGCGACGTGGCTCTCGATGTTCCAGCGCCATTCCGCACGCCTGGCACAGTTGGAAGAACGGCTCTACGTGGCACAGTTGGGCGGTGCCGTAGGCACCCTCGCCGCCTTGGGCACTAACGGCGAGGCCGTTCAACTCGCGCTGGCTACGAAGCTCGGCTTGGGTGTCACCCCGACGCCGTGGCATACTGCGCGCGACTCGCTGGCGGAGGCTGTCGCGTTCCTCGCAAACCTCACGGCGAGTCTCGGCAAGATTGGACAGGACATCGTCTTGTTGGCGCAAAGCGATGTCGGAGAAGTCCACGAGCGTGCCGTTCCGGGTCGTGGCGTGAGCAGCACCATGCCACAGAAACACAACCCGATCTCGGCCCAGCTCCTCACGGTCATCGCATCAGGCGTAGCAGATCATGCCGGTGCCATGCTCCGCGCGAGTGTGCACGATCACGAACGCGCTTCAGGCCGCTGGATGCGAGAGTGGCGAATTGTGCCCGAAGCGTTCGTGCTTACCGGGGGCGCGCTCGATCTGGCAGTAGATCTTCTGAAGGGTCTCGAGATAGACACCGCTCGCATGCGGGCGAATGTCGAGGCTGCCGAGTTCATCGTAGCAGAGGCAGTGATGATGGAGCTCGCCCCGCATCTCGGTCGGCAACGAGCGCATGAAGTCGTAGCGCACGCAGTCCAGAGCGCAGTGGACACTCGCGTGTCGTTTCATGGCGCGCTGTCCAGCGCACCGGAGATAGCCGAGCACCTGTCCGACGATGATCTTGACCGTATTCTGCGACCCGGCAATTACCTCGGGGCGACGGAGGCGCTCATCAATCGTGCCCTCGCTAACGAAGGGCCACGTTCAGGAGAAGACCCAAGCCAATGACCTCGTATGCCGAACTCAAGCCGTTGGCGACGAAGACTTCACCTGCGGCTGTCAGTGACGTATTGGCCCGGATGGGTTACACCTATCAACACGACATGCGGGGCGTCTTTCCGCAGACGCCCCAACTGTCCCTCTTCGGCCAGGCCGTGACCCTCCGCTCGCTCCCGACACGGCCGGACATGATAGAGGATCTGCAGGCCGCAGCCCATGGTGACCGACTGCAGATGCCCTTTGACAAGGCACTCGAGGCGACCGGCGAAGGCAAAGTTCTCGTTGTCGACTCATCAGGTCACCCGGACGTCACCATCGGCGGCGGCACCAAGTACTCGCGGCTGATCGCGACGGGCGCCGCGGGCCTCGTGACAGACGGGTTGATACGAGACAAGAATGAAGTCACGCAATACGGCTATTCGGTCTATTCCAATGGTTTTTCACCGCGGTCGGGTACAACGCACTTCCTGTTTCCGCACGACTTCAACGTACCGGTCAGCTGCGGCGGTGCTTTAGTGAGGCCTGGTGATTATCTGATCGGTGACGAGAACGGCATCGTTGTGATACCGGAACGCTTCGCCCGAAAAGTCCTTGAGACCGCCGTCCTCAAGGAGCAGCTGGACGCCTTCGCGACGAAGAAGATCATGGACAACAACTTGCCGGCAGGCACGTACTTCCCACCGACTGAAGCCATGCTCAGAGAGTTCGCGGCTTCCATGGGGATGGAGCGTGACGACCTCCCGTTTTGATGCGCGGGCGGAGCGGTTGCAGCATTCCGAAAGAGCGCGAATTGAAAGAAGATGGCAGGTACACGAGATCTGTGAGGGCTAAGATGAAAGTCAGAGCAGGAATAGTGAGAACGCTTGCACTTGCAGCGGGCGCGGTGTCGGTGGCAGGCGCTCCCGCCCAAGCACAAGACATCGCCATCGACAGCGCCGACGTGAGGATCGGCCAACCCGAGTACTCGCCCCATCTCAATCGCGGTTACCCGCTCCGGGTGTTCTGGGGCGATACCCACGTGCACACCTCGTACTCCACAGACGCCGGCATGATCGGCAACCGCTTAGGCCCGGACGAGGCGTACCGTTTTGCGCGCGGGGAGATCGTCGTTTCCAGCATCGGTGTGCGTGCGAAGCTCGTTCGCCCACTGGACTTTCTCGTCATAGCCGATCACGCCGAGAACCTGGGGTTGGCGCCGATGATCGAAGAATCGAACCCGGACCTCTTGAGGACCGAGTTCGGCCGCGAGATTCACGATCTTGTGAAGAGCGGCAAGCAGATGGAAGCGTACCAGCTGTGGGGCGCCGGTATGATGGTGCGCCAGGATCCGCTGGCGGGGCAGGAGGCGCTCACGCGGACGATTTGGGAGCGGCTCACGACCTCCGCCGAGAAGTTCAACCGGCCGGGCATCTTCACCGCACTCATCGGGTTCGAATGGACCTCCAGCCCAAGCGGCAACAACCTCCATCGCAACGTGATCTTCCGGGACGACAAGGACAGGGCCGACCGCGTGATTCCGTTCTCCAACTACGACTCGAGCGATCCGGAGGATCTGTGGGATTGGATGGCAGCCTACGAGGAGAAGACCGGTGGCCGGCTGCTGGCTCTGGCCCACAACGGCAATCTCTCCAATGGCCTGATGTTCGACTACGTCACCTTTACGGACCGCCGCCCGCTCGACCGCGACTACGCCGAACGTCGCATGCGATGGGAGCCGCTCTACGAGGTCACGCAGATCAAGGGTGACGGAGAGACGCATCCGTCGCTATCGCCCAACGACGAGTTCGCCAACTACGGAACCTGGGACAGGGGCAGCTTTGGCAGCGCCAAGACGACCGACAATGCTGCCAAGGGAGTACGCCCGTGAAGCGCTGAAGCAGGGCCTGAAGTACGAGCGGGACCTCGGGGCGAACCCGTTTAAGTTCGGCATGGTGGGCTCGACGGATTCTCACACGTCGCTGGCCACGGCGGAGGAGAACAACTTCTTTGGCAAGGCGACCCCAGCCGAACCGGGCGCTCCCGGGAGATTCGAAGAAAAGATCACGGGGCTGCCTGAGGATCCCGAAGGCAGGGACTTCACGATCCGCAGCTACCAGACTCTTGCAGCGGGACTGGCCGCGGTCTGGGCTACAGAAAACACCCGCGAGGCGCTATTCGACGCCATGCAGCGCAAGGAAGTCTACGCCACCACCGGGACGCGGATGATCGTGCGCGTCTTCGCCGGCTGGGATTTTGAGGAGGACGAGGTTACCCGACCGGACTTCGCCGGGACCGGCTACACGCGCGGCGTACCGATGGGTGGGGAACTTAGCGACGCTCCGGCCGGAGGTGCCCCCAAGTTCATGGTGCGCGCGCTGCGGGATCCCGACGGGGCCAACCTCGATCGCATCCAAATCGTCAAGGGATGGCTCGACGGATCAGGCGAGTTGCACGAGGCCGTCATCGACATCGCCTGCTCGGACGATCGCCGGATCCGGAACAACCGCTGTGAGGGTCCCGTGGGCAACACGGTCAACGTAGCGGAGGCGAGCTACACCAACACGATCGGTGACGCGCTGCTGTTCGGCTACTGGGGCGACCCCGACTTCGACTCGTCCCAGCGGGCGTTCTACTACGTGCGCGTGCTCGAGATCCCGACGCCGCGCTGGACCACGTACGATGCGGCTTTCTTCGGTGTCGATCTTCCGGAAGGCGTGCCAGCCACGCACCAGGAACGAGCGTACACGTCGCCGATCTGGTACACGCCGTGAGCGTCGGCGAATTGGGGGGGAGGTATGTCTGCGCCCGCGCAGCGTGGAGACGCGCCGCGGAACGATTTCAGATTCGGGACTTCCGAGGGGAGCGCGTACAAGTGAACGCTAGACGAAGGTTGGCAGGCGTTCCGACATGGGCGCTCCTGCTACTCGCGGGCCTGGTCGCGGCCTGCGAAGAAGTGATCCAGTGAAAAAGCCCTGCTGCGTACTCTGCAGCAGGACTTAGACTTATGGCGAATGGGCCTGGGCGGACTCGCGTTGAGAGCGCCGACATACGCTCTCATCCGAACTCCGCGCCGTGAGGCGCGGTGTGAGCTACCACCACCGACCTCACGCTTATCAGCAAAATCCAGGGCATTAGGTCTAATCCAGTCTAGCCGTGGAGCGTTTGATGCAGCAAGCGTATTCGAAGGGTTGATGAGGGCTGGCGGGTGGCTCTGTGGGGCCGTTTTGGGGCTGGCTCTATGACCGCGTTATGACCTGACTACACGCCCGACGCCAAGCGCTGAAAGCTCTCTGCGGCCTCCGTGGTGTCCGCAGTCGCCGACTCACTTGCAACAAGTCCACGCCATCGAGCAGTGCCAGCGTGGCGCATGTGTGGCGGAGGACATAAGGCGGGAAGCGCGGAGTGAACGATCGCTTCGCCGTTGGCCCTGCCTTTGGCTTCTTACGCTGCGGGCCCCAAGTCCCTAGGTCGCCTCGTCCGCCATCGGCGGCGGCCAGCACGCGAGCCCACGCCCGCCCCATGTTGTTACCGAGCGGAGTCCCGTACTCGGTGGTGAACACGAAGCCGTGATCTTGCCATTCGACGCCCATCCGCAGCCGCTCTGCAGCCTGCTGCTTCTTCCAGCGCCGTAGCTCTTACATGATGACAGAGGAGAGCGGCACGTCACCGCACGAAGAAGCCGTCTTGGGTTTCGTGATCTTCCACCCCTTCCCTCCATCTTTCCGCTTCCGCACGCGAGTAAGCGTACCACGCACCTGCACCATCCCGCGCTCGAAGTCCACGTGCCGCCACTTGAGCGCGAACGCCACGTGGTGGACAAGACGCTGCACACCCAGCCCCCGGGCGAGCGGGCAACCCATTGGAGTACCCGCCTGATGGCGGCCGAGACGGGCCTGCACTGGACCACCATCGTGGTAGGGCTCTATCTCGATGCCGGAAACTGACGCTCTTCTCATACTTCTCAGCTATCACCTCCAATGTGTGGCTGACCGGAGCGTTGAGAGCGGCCTTGAGCAGACGGACAAACCGCTCGTCTGGTCCAGGCTTCCGTGGCGGTACACGGCCTTCAAGGTAATCGTCGATCTCGCGCAGCGCCCTCAGAAACCCCTGGCGGAGTGGACCGACTACCACAGGGTTCTCGAAGTCCTGAGGTTTGGTGACGTGCGCCAGCTCGAAGCTGAGCACGCCCCAACGTCTTCCAGAGAACCAGAACATTAACGTTCCAGGTAAAGAAGTACTCCAGGCCCTGGTTGGCGGCTTTCTCCTGGCCGTTACGGACTACTTCCGCGTGATAGGGATTCTCGCCCAGAGCTTGATAAGGAAGCTTGACCTCCCCGGAGAGTTTATTTAAGGCTTCCGTCGCGCCCATAGAGAGTTAGATCGCTGAGGAACTCCTCCACCTCTGCCCGTTTGAAAGGGAAGGTCGCGTCCTTCTTTGCCTCCTGGTCAATCCAGCTCTTGAAATTGGCGACGTGAGTCTCTTCCCGCGTCGTCGGCATCCACACCTCCCAAGCTCCTGTTCGTAGGCCTCCCCCCGGCCTCGGGGGGAACGCGTTTAAGGATACCCTCTCGGCCGCCAACTGTCACGTGACGTTGACGATCCGTTGATACCCTGGCCCTAACTGTGGTCCCATGGAAACGATCAGGTGGGAAGGCCTCACGGCCAGGCTCCGCGGCCGGCGAATCGCTGATCTCTTCTACGATGGCTGGGTCGACTCGCGTTGGAGGCGCCGCCGGGCACTACCCCTGGTCTTCTTCGGTTTCGGCGGCGCCCTCGACTGGTGCGTCCCGGTCGGCGGCCTCCTTCTTCAACCGTTTCGTCTCGGCCTTCTCTTCTCTCTTCTTCCGCTTCCTTATGGCCCTCTGCTTCTTCTCAAATCCGTAGTTCGGCCTTCTCGCCATTTACTCACCTCCGTTGCGCGCGGGCTCGGACGACTCGGTGAACCCGCGCCGGATCACACCTGAAGACCAAAGCCCTCGCTATCTGTCGCCCGCGAGGAGCTTTGGGAAGGTAACCGCAACAGAACTCGACCGGCAAGACTTGCGGTTAAAGGAATGGGCCTGGGTGGACTCGAACCACCGACCTCACGCTTATCAGGCGTGCGCTCTAACCACCTGAGCTACAGGCCCTCCGTCTGGTAACCACGCCACTCGCGCGTGGGAGTTCCAATATATTCCGCCCGCGCTGAACAGCCAGACCCTTGAGCCTCCTCGCACCGGACTCACCAGCCGAGCCGCTGAACCAGTTCTTGCGTTTCTTCTGGGGTCAGGTAGCGCAGCGGCCGGCCCCGATGGTCGGCGAGCGCCCAGGCCGCCGCGGCAGCAGCCGCCGCCGTTCCGCGCACGGCGTCCAGATCGATCTTGTCCAGCGTATCGCCGGCGTTGTGATACCAGCGCGGGGTGTCGGGGGAGAGCGAGCTGCGTACGTATATCGTCGGCACGCCCGCCAGCAGAAACGGCTGGTGGTCGGTCCCCGGGCCGCCTCCGTGGTCCACCTCGGCGGTGATCCCCAGATCGCGGAGATGAGGCTGCTGGGCCAGGCGGGCGAATAGGGTGTCCGCTTCCGGGTGGCCGGTGGCGCCGAATCCCTGCGCTGCACCTACCATGTCCAGGTTCATCATCGCCACGACGTTAGGCAACTCGGCGGCGTGCGCTCGCACGTACTCGCGCGAGCCCAGCAACCCGAGCTCCTCGGCGGCGAAGAACACGACGCGAACGGTTCGTCGAGGCCTGAGCTCACCGCTCGCCAGCGCCCCGGCCGCCGCCATGACCGCGAGAACGCCGGTCCCGTTATCCACCGCGCCATCGCCCAGATCCCAGGAGTCCAGGTGCGCGCCCAGCAGGACGACCTCGTCCGCCACGCCGGGATCACGACCCCACCATTCCCCGACGACGTTTCCCACCGCCCCGGGACGCGTCTCCGCCTCCACTCGCAAAGCGAGCGTGAGCGGACCCGCCGCCGCCAGCCGCCGCAGCCAGAGGCCGTCTTCGCGGGACAGCGAAAGGATCGGGATCGGTGCTGGGGGGTCCGCCACCGGAGCGAGGCGCGCCTGAGGCAGGCGGCCGGGCTCGAAGGAAACACGCAACAGCGCGACGGCTCCAGCCTCCGCCGCCCTGGCGACGATCTCGGCGGTCACGACATCGCTGAGCAACGCCGCACCCTGGATCCGGCGACCCGCGGCTTCGACGGCCTCCGGGTCGCCACGGCCGAGGTCGATCAAGGGCACCGAGTCTGCGATCACCCCCGGCGAGTAGCCGTAGGATACCGCGGCGATGGGATGACGCTGGAGGGCGGCCGGCGCCACCACGCGCACATGGGTCGCTCCCCGGCGCCAGACCGGTATGCGCACGACCTCGTGCCACACCGAGTCGAACCCGAAGCTGCGAAGCCAATCCGCAGCCCACGCCTCGGCGCGCGTGCCGGCCGGTGTGCCGGATAACCGCCCCCCGATCGTGTCGATGAGGCCAGCAGCCATGGCCGGAAGCTCGGCCGATTCCAGGGCCCGCATGACCACCGCCGCCAAGGCAGAATCGGCTGCCTGCTGGCCGGCGAGCTGCGGGACATGGCAGGTGAAAAAGAGAACAGAAGCCGCCGCAGCCAGTGCCCGCGGCCTTAAACGACAAGAGGGTCCGCTGGACCTTCTTGTTCGCATTCTTATTCCCCCAACCGCGCGACGACGGTCACTCCCACTCTTCCCGCGGGCGCCTGCGGGGTGTGTCCGCGTATCCGTTTTCCTCCTCGTCCTCCCACTCCTCCTCATCCTCCTCGAACTCGTCTTCGATCGCGATTTCCTCGTCTGTGTCCTGCTCGTCGTCTTCGTCGTCCGGATCGATCGGACGACCCTGCATCGCGTTCATCGTCCCACCTCCTGGGGATGATCTGAAGAAGCTTGTACCGACGATGATAAGGAACCCGGTGCCGGTTTGGACCAGGCGCCACGCCATTTAACGCCAAATAATAGCGGGCGCGGAGGTTGTCAAGCTTTTCTTTTCGTCCCCTGGTTGCCGCCGTCCCTGGCAAGCCCGATATTGGCATCAGACTGCACACTGCTTTCATCGCATGGCGCCCAACCTTGCCGTCGAGCGGGACACTGAGATGCGTGGATTGATCCTTTCTGACACGCCGACTCTGCTCACCCGGCCGCGGGGGATACTGGTCCTCAGCGTCCTCATCTACGTGGTCGCAGCGATGCACCCGGTCCTCCTCGCCCCCCTTGGCTGGCCGGCCATGGAGATACTCTGGTCCGCCATGCTGGTCCCCACTATCGCCCTCTCCTTCTATTATGGATGGCGGGGTGCGCTGGTCTCGGTCCTCGTCGCTCTCGCCCTGTTCGCCTCGGTTGAGTGGCTCGCCCACGGCAGCGAGGCCGTTACAGGCGAGCGTCTGATCTTCTCCGCAACCGTTTTCCTTGCCATCGTCACCCTGGGAATAGGGATCGGCGGCCTGGCGGAGGTCCTGCGCCGTGAGCACCAGGCGCGGATCGCAGCGGAGCGCAAAGCGGTGACGAACGAGATGGGGGTGGCACTCAAGCACGAAATCAACAACCCGCTGGCGGCGCTGTTGATGGAAGCGGAGTTCCTGGAGAAAGAAGCGGACACGCTGCCGTCGGGTCAGCGCGAGAGCATCGCCAACATGGCGGCAATGGCGTGGCGCATTCGCGAGCTGGTGGACCGCGCGGCGCGGCTGGAGGAGCCGCAGAGCGTCGAGTATCTCGAGGGAAAACTGATGATCGACCTATCCGATGACTGAACGCTACTATATGTTTATCCCGATGATCAACCGCAAGACGTTACTATCGGCCTTCACCCCGGTTCTGGCCTTCGTCCTCCTGTCGCTCTCCGGGTGCAAGGCACCTCAACCATTCGGCGACCGGAATAGCGTGATCGTCCGTGCCGATTCCGCGCTCTGGCAGGAGGTCGACTCCGCCGTCGTGTCCACCCTCGAGCGGAGGGTCTTCACGTCACGGCCGGAGCGGACCTTCATGGTCACCTACCTCGCGTCCAACGACACGCTCTGGCGGGATCTTCGTGTATGGCAGCAGGTACTGATTCTCGGCACGCTCGATGACCCGGTGGTCCGGCGACTGGTGAACCCCGACGTCAGCCCGCCAGACATCGTACAAACGGCCGATGTGTGGGCGCGCGGGCAGGCCGTCACCGTGCTGCTGCTGCCGGAGTACGGCCAGGCGGAGGCCGTTCGCTCGCTGCTCCCCGAGCTATTCCGCCAGCTCCAAGCCCGCTACGACGAGTGGGTCATCGAGCGCATGTACACCACCGGTGTCAACGACTCGCTGATGCAGGTGCTCGCCGGTTTCGGCTTCACGCTCGAGCTTCCGAAAGTGTACCGCTACAGCCGGCAGGACTCGCTATTCCGCTTTGGCAACCCGTACCGCCAGGCCGACACCGACCTGCTACGCTCTGTCTTGCTGACCTGGCGCGACGGCACCGTTGCCGTGACCGCGGAGTCGTTACGCGCCTGGCGCGAGAGCATCGGCGAAACGTACTACGACCCGACGCAGGACATCCCGGAGGAGGGGATCCGTTTCGATAGCGTGGAAGTGGGCGACTTCACGAGTCTCGAGTTCCGCGGCGTCTGGCAGGATCGTTCCGACTTCCCCGCCGCAGGGCCGTTCATCACGCGCGCCATCGCCTGTCCCGAGCAGAACCGAACGTACTATATGGACGCCTGGCTCTTCGCCCCGGGCAAGGACAAGTACCCGTACCTGCGCCAACTGGAGATCCTGCTGGACTCGTTCCGCTGCACGACGTAACGGTATCGGAATTCCCGAATGTCGTTTGTTCATCTTCACACGCACAGCGAGTACTCGCTTCTCGACGGCGCGAACAAGCTAGAGGCGCTGGTCGATCGTGCCACCGAGTTGGGGATGCCCGCCCTCGCCCTCACTGATCACGGCAACCTGCACGGCGCCCGCCGTCTCTATCAAGCCGCCCGCTCCCGCGGCATCAAGCCGGTCATTGGCTGCGAGGCCTACGTGGCGTTTGGAGACCGCCGGCTCAAGGAACGGCCGCCGGACGCGCCCTCCGACTACTCGCACCTGGTCCTGCTCGCGCGTGACCTGGAGGGTTATCTGAACCTGGTGAAGCTGGTTTCAATCGGGCATGTCGAAGGCTTTTACCGGCGGCCCCGTATAGATCATAAGGTTCTGCAGGCGCACGCGGGCGGCCTGATCTGCCTGTCGGCATGCATGTCCGGAGAGCTTGCGCAGTACCTGTTGCTGGATCGGTTCGAGGCGGCGCAGAGTGCCGCTGAATGGCACGCGCGTCTCTTCGGTGAGGGTCGTTACTACCTCGAGATACAGGACCACGGCATACCGGGCGAGGAGAAGGTGCGGGCCGGTATTCTGCAGCTGGCGGATGAGCTGGGTCTCCCGGCGGTGGCCACCAACGACGCCCACTATTTGCACCGCGAGGATGCGGACGCCCACGACATCCTCCTCTGCATCGGGACGGGCAAGGACCGGGACGACCCCAAACGCCTGCGGTTCTACGGGCAGGAGAGTTACTTCAAGTCGCCGGACGAGATGGCGGCCCTCTTCCCGGACCGGCCCGACGCGCTCGAGAACACGCTGCGGATCGCCGAGATGTGTGAGCTCGAGTTCGAGGAGCAGGTCTATCTCCCCGCATTCCCCCGTCCGCGGGGCTACGCCTCGGAGGACGATCTGCTGTGCGAGCTCGCCGAGAAAGGCGCTCGGGAGCGTTTCGGCGATCCTCTTCCCGACGAGATCAGGGAACGGCTCGACTTCGAGCTGGGCGTCATCACCAAGCTCGGCTACAGCGGTTACTTCCTCATCGTCTGGGATTTCATCCGCGCAGCCCGTGAAGCCGGCATACCTGTCGGGCCCGGCCGCGGCTCCGCCGCCGGCTCGCTGGTGGCCTACGCTCTGCGCATCACCGATATAGATCCGCTGCGCTTCGGCCTGCTGTTCGAGCGCTTTCTCAACCCGGACCGCATCTCGATGCCGGACATCGACGTCGACTTCTGTTACGAGCGGCGTGGTGAGGTCATCGAGTACGTGAGGTCGAAGTACGGCGCCGACTCCGTCGGTCAGATCGTCACGTTCGGAACGATGCAGGCCCGAGCCGTCGTACGTGATGTGGGACGCACGCTCGGTTTCACACCGGCGGAGACCGACCGGGTCGCCAAGCTCATCCCCAGCTCTCCCGGCTACTCCATTGGCGTCAAAGAAGCGGTCGAACGCGTCGAGGAGCTCAAAGATCTCTACGGGGAGGAGCCCCGCTACAAAGAGCTACTCGACTACGCGGCTACGCTGGAGGGCCTTTCCCGTCATACATCCGTCCACGCCGCCGGCGTCGTCATCGCTCCCGGCCCGCTGGCCGATTACGTGCCGGTCATGAAGGCCCCAGCGCGCGGTACGGCTGCGGAATCCGAGAACGGCGACCTCGTGATAACCCAGTACGACATGGTGAGCCTCGAGCAGGCGGGGATGTTGAAGTTCGACTTCCTCGGTCTGCGCACGCTCACCGTTATCAACGACGCCACGGCGATGATCCGGGAGCGCCACGGCGCGGAAATCGACTGGGACGCGATCGAGCTCGACGACCCGGAGGTCTACGAGATGCTCGCCGGCGGCGCCACCGCGGGCGTCTTCCAGTTCGAGTCCTCGCTGGCGACCGATAAGCTCCGGGCCATGCGCTGCGACCGTTTCGAGGATCTCATAGCGGTGAACGCGCTGATCCGGCCGGGGCCCCTCGACTCCGGCATGACCGACGTCTACATCCGCCGCAAGCGCGGCGTTGAGTCGGTCAGCTACCCGCACGAGAGCCTGGCGGAAGTTCTGGAATCGACTTACGGCGTGATCACCTACCAGGAGCAGGTGATGCGCGCCGCAGCCGTGATGGCCGGCTTCAGCCTCGCCGAAGCCGACGTGCTGAGAAAGGCCGTCGGCAAGAAGGATCCCGTACTCATCCGCCGGGAGCTGGACCGCTTCATCGAGAGGTCGATCGCCAGAGGAATCCGCAGGCGCGAGGCCGAGCACGTCGCCTCTCTGCTCGAGACGTTCGGCCGCTACGGCTTCCCCAAGGCCCACGCCACCGCTTACGCGGTGATCTCGTACCGCACCGCCTGGCTCAAGCGCCACTACCCGGCCGAGTTCATGGCCGCGTTGCTCTCCTCGGAAATCGGCAACACCGACCGCGTCGTCGGCTACATTAACGAGAGCCGATCGTTGGGCATCGAGGTGCTGCAGCCGCATATCAACGAGTCGGGCTACAAGTTCACGGTAGTCAGCGATAACAGCATCCGCTTCGGCCTGGGCGCCATCCGCGGCGTCGGGCGCTCCGCCATCGACTCGATCATCGAGGCCCGGCACAAGGAGGGCCCTTTCGAATCCCTCTTCGACTTCTGCAGCCGTGTCGATCTCCGGCTCAACAACAAGCGCGTGATCGAGGCTCTCATCGGCGCCGGCACTCTCGATGGGCTGGGCCAGCGCGCTTCACTCTCGGAAGCGGTGGAAGCCACGCTGCGCGAGGCACAGCTCAGGCAACGCGAACGTGAGACCGGCCAGCAGAGCCTCTTCGGCGGCGAGGGGCCGCAAGGAAGGGCCGCGCCTCCGCTGCCGCGGATCCCGGAGTGGAGCGAGGCGGAGAAGCTGGCGCGCGAAAAGGAGTTGCTCGGCTTCTTTGTGACGGGTCACCCGCTCGACGCGCACCGCGACCTGGTCGACCTCTACGCCGAACGAGCCAACACCAGCAACCTGGTGGACCGCCGCGATCAGAGAGTGGAGCTGGCTTGCCTGGTCACGGAGATCTCGCGCCGCATCTCACGTAAGGACGGCTCCGAATGGGCGCGGCTGGTGTTCGAGGACTATCACGGCACCGCGGTCGCCCTCGCTTTCCGCCAGGCCTGGACAAAGCACCGCGATATCCTCGAGCCCGGTAAACCGGTGTTGCTGAAGGGCTCCGTGTCGGGCCGCGAGCGGGATGACGCGGACCCACCGCTCTTCCTGAACGATGTCGTCCCGCTGGACTCGATCTACAAGAGCGGCCGCGTCGCCGTCTGTTTCGAGTTCGCGAACGCCGCCGAGCTCGACAGCGAGCGCCTGCAGCAGGCGATCAAGATCGCCCGGGAGCACCCGGGGCCGGCAGCGATCCAGGTGGTTCTGCGCAACGGTGGTGACGAACCGTCGCGGCTCCGCTCGCGAGCGCTGTCGGTGGCGCCACTGCCCCATGTCCTGGCCGAGCTGCGCACCGTTCTGGGCGAAAACCGCGTCCGCCTGGTGGAAGTCCGCGGCTAGCAGGCCGCCCTTGCCAGGCGGAGCCCGGGTCGTCTATTCATTCTCTTTCGTTTTGTTATCTTGCGTAGTTCCACGATGGCACGTGCAGGTACCGTTTTGAGCGGTGATTATGGCGACTCATCAAGAATTCGAGCGCTCGATTCAGGAGACCATGGGCAAGATCGAGCACTTGAAAGACATGGCCAGCGCAAGGGGGCTTGACGTGGAGGCTGACCTCAGAAAGCTGGAGACCCGGCTAGAGGAGTTGCGGACCGAGACCTTGAAGGCGCTCTCCCCGATGGAGCGCGTGCAGATCGCCCGGCACCCGCAGCGCCCGCATGCGCTGGACATGATCGAGCGCATCTTCTCGGACTTCGTGGAGCTACATGGCGACCGCGCCTTCCGAGATGACCCGGCCGTGGTCGCCGGATGGGGGCGTTTGAACGATGACTCGGTCATGATCATCGCCCAGCAGAAGGGCCGGAACACGAAGGAGAACCTCAAACGCAACTTCGCCATGATGCACCCGGAGGGTTATCGCAAGGCCCTCCGCATGATACAGACGGCGGAAAAATTCCGCCGGCCCGTGATCACTATCATCGACACGCCCGCGGCTTACCCGGGTATCGGCGCGGAAGAGCGCGGCCAGGCTGAGGCCATCGCCAGGAACCTCCGCGAGATGTCGCTCGTCGAGACGCCGATCATCGCGGCCGTCATCGGTGAAGGGGGCAGTGGCGGCGCCCTCGGGCTGAGTGTCGCCAACCGTATCATCATGCTCGAGCACGCGATCTACTCGGTCATCTCGCCTGAAGGCTGCGCATCGATCTTGTGGAAGGAGAACACCGAGGAGGTGCGAGGGAAGGCGGCGGCCGCACTCAAGCTGACAGCGCCCGACCTCTACGATCTCGGCGTGATCGACGAGATAGTCGGCGAGCCTAAGGGCGGGGCGCACGAAGACTGGGATGCCGCCGCAGAGCTGCTGAAGGAGGCCCTCACACGCCACCTCGACGAGCTCCGCGGGCAACCCGTCGACCAGCTTCTCAAGGGCCGGTACGACAAGTACCGCAAGATGGGGGCGTGGACAGGTGATTGACCGGCCGCAGGATGTCAACCAGCGCCCGCTCCAGGAATCTCCCGGCGCACCTCCCGAGGAATCTTCTGAGGGGCCGCCGCGCGCCGTTCACGGCATCATCAGCAAAGGTCCAACCCCCCAGTTCATCGAGATCCGCTTCAAGGGCAAGAGGCGTGAGTTCTTCGCGGCGCACGTGACCCCGCCGATGATGCGACGGGAGTACGTAGTGGTCGAGGCTGATCGCGGCCAGGACCTCGGCGTCGTCAGCGCTATCGGCGCGCTTGCCAGGAGCAAGTGCCGAACGTGTGAGGGATGCAACGAGAACAGCTTGCCGACAAGGCGGGTACTTAGACGCGCCGCGCCCGTTGACGTCGAGCGTGCCGTCGGCCTCCGTGAAGAAGAGAGCGACATCCGGCGCGATGTGCGGCGCGTGGTGGCCGAGCACAAGCTGAAGATGAAGATCAGCGACGCCGAGTGGCAGTGGGACCGGAACAAGCTGATCATCTACTTCACCGCTGAGAAGCGCGTGGATTTCCGCAGCCTCGTTCGCAGTCTGGCCAAGAAATACCGAACCCGCATCGAACTGAAGCAGATCGGTGTGCGGGACGAGGCGCGACGCCTCGATGGCGTTGGTCGCTGCGGACGCGAGCTCTGCTCGTCCAACTGGCTGCCCGAGCTAAAGCCGGTGACGCTGCAGCTCGCGAAAGACCAGAACCTCTCTCTGAACCCCTCCCAGATATCGGGAGCCTGTGGTCGGCTCATGTGCTCGCTTCGCTTCGAGCACGACTTCTACGTGCAGGCACGCAAGCGCTTCCCCAAGGAAGGGCGGCAAGTGCGGACGCTCGAGGGTACCGAAACGGTTGAGGCGGTGAACATTTTCGGCGACCGCGTGACACTTCGGAACACTTCCGGCGAGCTGAGGACGCTCTCACTCGAGGAACTGAAGCGCGAGACGGCCGAGGCACGAAAGGCCGCACGTAGTAACTAAGGCCCCGACCTTTGTCCAAGTTCTACATCACGACCGCAATCGACTACGCCAACGGCGACCCTCATCTGGGTCACGCCTTCGAGAAGATCGGCGCGGACGCCATCGCCCGCTATCGACGTCTCTGCGGCGACGACGTCCACTTCGTCATCGGGATGGACGAGAACTCGCAGACCATCGTGCAGGCCGCCGCCGAGGCCGGGCTGGCACCCCGGGAGTGGGTCGACAAGCTGGCCGGCGACTTCTCGGAAGCCTGGGACCGCCTCCAGATCAGCCACCACGACTTCGTTCGAACCACGGAGGAGCGACACGCCCGGGCCGTTGTCGAGATGGTCGAGCGCACCAAGCAGGCCGGATACATCTACGAGGGCACTTATGAGGGCTACTTCTGCGAGCGCTGCGAAGGCTTCAAGCAGGAGAAGGACCTGGTCGACGGTCGTTGCCCGGAGCACCCCGATAGGGAGATCCTCTGGACCAAGGAAGACAACTACTTCTTCGAGCTTTCGGCCTTCCGCGATCCGCTCTTGAAGCTTCTGGATGAGCACCCCGAATTCGTTCAGCCCGAGATCCGCCGCAACGAGATCCGCAACGTCCTCAAGGAGGGCCTTCAGGACATCTCGGTCTCCCGGCCCAAGACGGATTGGGGCATCCCCTTCCCGGGTGACCCGGACCACGTGGTCTACGTCTGGTACGACGCGCTGATCAACTACCTGTCGGCCATCGGTTTCCCCGACGCTGTATACCAGGAGTGGTGGCCTGCCGAACAGCACGTGATCGGCAAAGGGATCACGCGCTTCCACTGCATCTTCTGGCCCGCCATGCTCATGGCGGCCGGCGTGCCGTTACCCGCAACCGTCTGGGCGCACGGCTACATCAACTGGGAGGGTCGGAAACTATCGAAGTCCGCCGGCGCTGCGGTCACGCTGGAGAGCGCCACGGAGCGTTACGGGACCGACCCGCTTCGCTACTTCCTGCTGCGCGAGATCCCCTGGAACGGCGACGGCGACTTCAGCTGGCAGCGCTACGACGACGTCTACAACGCCGAGCTCGCCAACGATCTCGGCAACCTGGCGAATCGCACCCTGGTGATGATCCACAAATACAGGGAGGCCGTGGTCCCCGGCGGCGAAGAGACGTCCCTTGATCGACTCTCCCTCCAAGTCCTCGACGCCTACCGCCAGGCCATGGATGCGTACCTGCTCCACCAGGCCGTGGCCGCCGCCATGGAGCTAGTAGGCGCCGCCAACATTTACATCGAGGAGAAGGCGCCCTGGACGCTGGCGAAGGACCCGGCCCAGAGCGCTGAGCTGGACGCCGTCCTCGCCAGCCTCGCCCGCACCCTCGCCAGGCTCGCCGTCCTGCTGAGTCCGGTCATGCCCGGCAAGAGCCGTGAGCTCTGGCAGGCCCTGGGCCGCCAGGACGAGATCGCCTCGCTAGCCGCCTACCCAGAGCTCGACCTGGCTGGCCGCACCGTGCAGCGCCAGGCGGTACTCTTTCCAAAGCCGGAAAGCTGAACCCTTCGCGCCTGATGAACCGCCAGGTGGGCCGGGCCTTCGCTCACGCCGCGGTGGAGTCGGGTGCTTCCCTTGTGATCGGACACGGGCCCCACGTCCTGAGAGCGGCCGAATGGCGCGGCGATGCACTGATCTTCTATTCGTCGGGGAATCTGCTGACCTACGGTCCCTTCAATCAGCGCGAACCCAACAATCGCGGTGCCATCGCCTGCGCTTCCATCGACGCGGCGGGACGGGTCGCAGACGCGGTGCTCCGACCGACCTGGCAAGTGTCGAGGACCGGCCAGGAAGGCCCACTGGACTCCAGAAGCCTCTCGCAGGGACATCGGCAACAGTGCCGGAGTAGCCGCCGGACCGCAACAGCGGCGGCCCCCGGGCACCCCTCCCGCCCGGCCAAAAAGTCTACCTCATGGTGAAATAATTACCGATTACGCGAGGTATGGCGGGCGAGGTGCAACGGCGCCAAGGCTATATGTCACAACATGTTAGAGCGGGCGCTTAATGTGGGAATAAACCTTGCAAACGCTAAGTGCCCGGCGCGGTAGCTTGACACCCCTACCGCAAGTTGTTAACGTGGCGCCGCCCCCTCCTCCATTCGGTTAGGCCGACGTTTCGCAGTGCGCAGAAGTGTGCCCGACGCGTCGGCGTTCCATGACCGAACGGGAGCGCCTCGACAAGTGAACCTCGCGAACCCGAGGGCGAATGGAACGACAGCGCCTGACGTTCCTAATCATAACTGATCCGTCGCAGCCAGCTCGCACCGTGCAGGTTTCCAGTCGTGTGCTCCGCGGTGTGGCAGGCGGGGTAGCCGCTGTCGCCCTGTTCATGCTGGTGGGCTCGGCCGCGTTGGTGCTCAAGCTCGGCGACCTAGCAAAGACTTCCACGCTCGAGCAAGAGAACGCGTTGTTGGTGGCGGACGTGCAGCGGATGGAGGAGACGGTGGAGCAGTTGAGTCTATCGTTGACGGCGCATTCAGAGCGGGATCGCCGTTTTCGCTTGCTGGCGGGCCTACCCGAGATCGATCCCGAGGTCCGGCAGGTGGGCATCGGCGGACCGGGGACGGCTTCGTTCGAGACGGAGCCGTTGCTGGAGCTCGACAGCGACCTGGGTGCACAGGTCTACATTGCCAGTACAGATCTCAACCGTCTACTGCGCCAGGCGAACCTCCTGCAGGTGAGCCTCGAGGAGGCCTCTCGCAGAATGGAGGCGCACCGCGACGAACTCACTACGTATCCCTCGATCGATCCCACAGAAGGCTGGCTGACCTCTCCTTTCAGCCGCAGCCGCTGGCACCCATTGCTCAACGTCCGGCGTCCTCACGAAGGTATCGATATCTCCGCCAGTCGTGGCACTCCGGTCGTGGCCACCGCCGACGGCCAAGTCACCTACGCGGGTTGGCGGCCCGGTTTCGGCTGGACGGTCGAAATCGACCATGGGAATGGGCTCAAGACCCGGTACGCGCATAACGAGAAGAATCTGAAGTCGCAGGTCGGCGATCGGGTGCGGCGCGGTGACACGATCGCGTTGGTGGGTAGCAGCGGGCTGGCCACAGGGCCTCTCGTGCACTACGAGGTCCTGCAGGACGGTCGGGCGGTGAACCCCGAGGATTATCGGCTCAACAAGGTCATCGTCGAATAGGTTCGCTCCGGTTGGGGAGCTAGCCAACCAGGATCTCGTCACCCTTGATCTTTACCCGATAGGTCTTGATCGCCACCCTGACCGGCCCCCCGGTCGGTTCGCCCGTCTTGATGTCGAATTTCCCACCGTGCCACGGGCAGTTGAGGGTGCAGCCGTCCCCATCCACCGAGCCCTCGCTGAGCGAAGCCCGGCCGTGCGGGCAGCGGTCGTTCACGGCGTAGAACTCGCCGTTCACGTTGAACAGTGCGATCGCGTCGGCGCCGTTATAGATGCGTTTCGCCGCGCCCGGCGGCACCTCGGCGATCTTCGCTGCCACCGCGAATCCTTCCGCGTCGCGCTCAGCCGCCCGCGTCCTCTCGGCGACAGAGGCACCGCCGAGGGAGTCGAGAACGTCCCAGAGCGACATCTGAATGCAGGTGAAGATCGGCGTATCACTGAGCGTATAAGCCGACGCGTCGCTCTCCCTCAAACCCATCACGAGGTCGAGAAACTTGCCGGGGTCATCGCCCTCGAATCCGACCATGAACTCCTGGTCGTCCAGACCGAAGGAGTAGGCGGTGTTGATCCTGATGTCGGGGTACCTGCGACCGACCTGCACATGCTCGCTCATCATCTTCTGCCGCTCCTCGTGCGGCAGCTTGTACCAGGCGCGCGTCTTGATGAACGGGTAGAGGAAAAGATACTTCGAGTCCTGCGGGCGCACGCTGATCCGGTCATCCTGCTCGGGGTCGTCCGGGAATTCGTAGATCGACCGCTTCGTCATCGCCAGGTAGCTGTACGGCGTCGCCAGGTAGGCGCCCAGGCGTGTGGAGAAGATCGCCGTCTCCAGCGCCTGAAGCGTCTCGAGGTCCTCCGTCGCCTGCCACAGCATGAAGTCTACATCGCCTCGCGTGCCCATCAGGCTATAGGAGCGCAGGAGTGATTTCGCCTGGAACCCCCGGATCGTTTCGGCGAACTCGACTTTCTGATCGATCTGCTTGTCCGTGCTCAGCCGGCGCCAGGCCGGGTCCAGCTTGAAGTACAGGTAGCGGACCAGTTGCCGCTTCTCCTCCTGACGCGACATCGTCAGTCCTTTCTTTCGCGAAACTCGTTCTTCCCTGGACCCGTAGTGAACCCTGACGATCACTACCCTGAGAGAACCAACGGACCATGACGCTATGGTGAAAATCGGCGAGTTGCTCGTTTCCCTCATCACCCTGTATGAGGGGCTCATCATCCTCAGAGCTGTCCTCACCTGGCTCACCTGTCCTCAGACGGGCCTCCCGGCCATCGACCTGCTCGAGCGGCTCACCGACCTGCTCGAGCGGCTCACCGACCCCGCGCTCAAGCCCGTGCGGAAGGCGCTCCCGCCAACGGGAAGCATCGACCTGTCTCCGCTCGTCGTGCTGATCGGTCTCGAGCTGTTGAAGAGATTCTTGGCCTAGCCGGCTCACTCGTCCGCGGTAGGCATCGCGGCCGATCCGCTGTCAGCCGCGAACGGCTCCCGTCTTTCCGCCCCGAGGACTTTGGCGGTGACCAGCTGGGGGAAACCTCCTATGTAGTCGTTGTACCGCCGCACCGCCAAGTTGTACGCACGACCCCCCTCGGTAATCTGCTCTTCCGTCTCCCCGAGCTGCGATCGCAATAGCTGGAACCCCCCGTCCGCCTGGAGTTCCGGGTGCCGGACCGCCAATGCCAACAGTCTGTCCAGACCGGCACACAGCTCCGCGTTGGCCGCCTCCATGATGGCGACATCCCCCGATCTCACCGCTCCCGCCAGCTGCGCCCGGGCGTCCGAAACCGCCGCTATCAACGTCTCGTCCACCGTCACACGGTCCAGCACCGTCTCGACCAGGCTCGGAACCAGTTCCGCCCGCCTTTGCAGCTGCACCTCGATGTCGTTCCAGGCGGCCTCCGCCTGCTCATCCAGTTCCAAGATCTGGCTGTAGCCGCAGCCACCCAACACGGATGCCACCACCAGCGCCGACAGCGCCCGGGCGAGCCACTCTCCAGACCTCTGGGATCGTTTGAGCATCAAGAACATGTAACTTCTTGCACCTCTACCTCTTAGAACGGCAGAACCCGCCATGTGTTCCCGACCGGACGGGCCCGCCGGTTTGTCCCCACCGCTTGAAAACTCGCAGGGTCCTTTCTACGTTCTTCACAATTCCGGCAGCCACCAACTCTAATCCGGGGGAGCTCAATGAACAAGCATTGGGTCTTGGGTCTCGCTGCGCTGCTTCTGCTCAGCGCCTGCAGTGGATCGACCCAGCTGGCAATTCGTGCGGTTTCGAGCGCGGAGGACGGGGAAGAGATACCTCTTGCGCAGCAGGTGATCAGGTTGCTTCCGTACGATCGCGACTCGATCTTCGACGCGCTCGCCAACATGGCCTCTCAACCTGAGCCCCAACCGCCTGCGGACCTGGTGGTGCTCCGCGACTCGGTTGCCGTCGCTCAGGAACGTTGGACGCAGGCCGAGGCGGCCTGGAACGACCTGCGGTCCGAGATGCAGACCCTCTCCGAGCGTATGCAAGACATGAATCGTACCAGCAACGAGTACTTCCAAGCTTACCGGAGGTTCGACGATCTCGACGCTCAGGTCCGCCGTCTCGACCGGGACAAGCAACGTTACTTCGACGCCTTCACAGAGCTACAGCAGACGTATCGTTCGCGGGCTGAGTCGTTCAACGCTGTGGTCCTGGCCTGGGGGGACGTGGCCTTCCAGGACTACGGCCAGATCGTGGATAGCCTGATCGAGCTGCGCCGTGAGGAGCTTGTCGATACAACCGATGCAGCCGGCTGGGCCCGTCTCACCGTGCCTCGTGGTCCCTGGTGGATCTACACCCGCTCGAAGTTGGTATTCGAAGAGCTTTACTGGAACATCCCCTATCAGTCCCCGGGTGGCACGGACACGCTGGTGTTGAACAACTCCAACGCTGAGGTCCGACC
>FXBF010000111.1_pt1 | contig 24082 bp, 21 predicted proteins | sample 5335321 | NCBI WGS metagenome assembly FXBF01 (sample SAMEA103928391, study PRJEB20085) | sediment metagenome | isolation source: sediment
GCCGGGAAGATTAGGGCGCGTCAAGCAAGGGGGCTTTCACCGAGAAGGAGAACTCCTCCGCCTCGCCGCTCAGCGCCGCCCGCACCGCGGCAAGCCCGGTGTTCTGGGCAGTTCGCAGATCGACCTGCGATGTATCCACCCAATAATATGCGGACAGTTCCGTTTTCCCCTCGGTTGAGGTCGTCCAGACCGCCTCCGTATTCGGCTCCTCCAGCACGCCCTCTCCGTCCCTCAGGGAGCTGAGCACCTTATCCGTGAGCTGCTCCAAATCCCAGTCTCTGCTGACACTGACGGAAATCTCGAGCCGCCTTCGAGGATCACGACTGTAGTTTGTGATCGCTTTGACGTAAACGTCCCCATTCGGGATTAAGACATCGCGACCATCCCAGGTGCGCATTTCCGTAGTACGAAGCGTGATGTCTGTGACCGTGCCGCTATGGCCGGCCACTTCGATGCTGTCGCCAATATTGAAAGGTTGCTGAAGCAACAGCAGGATGCCGGCCACGAAGTTTTTCGTTACATCCTGCATGGCAAAACCGACGGTAAAGCCGATAATGCCCAGCCCTGCCACGAAGCCGGTCACATTGAAGTCGAGCTGAGCCAGGGCTTGGATCGTCCCAAGGATCAAAATGGTGATGCGCACTACGCGGCGCGAAAGTAGAATGAGCTCAGCATCGAGGTCGCGTCGCTTCATCGCCTTTGCCGTGAGCTTGGCCAACCACGACGCTACGAATAAAGTGATGATGAAGATCACGATGGCGGTGATCAGTTTGGGTAGAAATTCTATGAACTGCACCAGCAAGATTTCGAGAGGCTGAAGGTTTTCCATGGCTCTGTCCTCCAAAGCAACCAAAGATATTACTGCGGTTTCGGTGCTGATGCCGTGCTACGACGCGCAGGGCACGTTAGACGATGCCGTGCGCTCTATCTTGGAGCAGACGCTCAGCAATTTTGAGCTTATAACCGTAGACGACGGCTCCACCGACCGCACGCCTGATCTGCTGCGGGATTGGGCTGGTAAGGACCGTCGAGTGCGGATCCTGAGCCTCTCCCATAGCGGGATTATCGAAGCACTCAATAGAGGCCTCGTAGCTTGCAGGGCGGGATTGATTGCCCGCATGGATGCCGACGATCGTGCACACCCCGAGCGCCTGGCCAAGCAAGTGCACTTTCTGACGGAGTATCCCAATATAGCGGTGGTCGGCAGCTATGTCGAGGCCTTTCCGGGTGATCAGGTTCAGGAAGGTTTCAGGCAGTACCTGGCATGGCTCAACGGCCTGGACACGCCAGAACTGATCGCGCGCGACATCTTTGTGGAGAGCCCCTTGGCCCATTCGTCCACGATGATCCGCGCCGATTGGCTGAGACAGGTGGGTGGCTATCAGGAGCATGGCTGGCCAGAAGACTACGATCTCTGGCTCCGAATGCACGTTGCAGGGGCGCGAATGGGAAAGGTGCAGGAATTGTTGCTCGACTGGCGTGAGCACCCCGATCGACTGACGCGCACCGACGGCCGCTACTCGGTGGAGAACTTTCTGCGCGCCAAAGCACACTATTTGTGCCAGGGTCCGTTGTCCGATCGCGAGGCGGTGGTCATCTGGGGGGCGGGACAGATGGGGAGGCGGCTTTCCAAGCATTTGGAGCGAGGCGGGGCGTCGCTCGTGGCATTTGTAGATATCGATCCCAAGAAAATCGGCAGCATTAAACGCGGTCTACCGATCTTGTCCGCCGAGGAATTGCCAGACCTGTTAAGGCAATACCGTGAACCCGTGGTGCTCGCCGCGGTGGGCTCGAGGGGTGCGCGGGATTTGATCCGCGCCCGTCTCGATGGGATGGGGCTTGTGGAAACCCAGGATTATTGGGCGGTGGCGTAGGTGAGCGCGGGAGCAGGAGAGCGGAGGACGTGGTGATGAGGCGCATCGTCGTCTACTGTGGTTCTAGTGGAGATGTCGCGGCAGTATACTTGGACGCCGCGCGTGAGATGGGACGCACCATTGCCGGCCTTGAACTTGCTTTGGTCTACGGGGGTGGTGCCACAGGACTGATGGGGGCGGTGGCAGATGCGGCACTGGAGAGCGGGGGGGAAGTCATTGGTGTGACCATCGACCAATTTGCTTCGACGGAGCTCGGGCATAAGAACCTCACCGAACTCTACGTCATGGACGACATCCAAGCGCGCAAGGCCAGAATGCTGGAGCTCTCGGACGGCATTGTCGCTCTGCCGGGCGGACTGGGCACCTTTGACGAGCTGGTGGAAGGCCTGTCCTGGGCGCAACTCGGTTTCCATGAGAAGCCGGTGGGGCTGCTCAATACAAACAACTACTTTGATCCATTCATGTCCCTGCTCGATCATGCACGGTCAGAAGGCTTTCTCTATGTGGGCCACGCAGACTTGCTCATCAGTGACAACGAGCCGGGTAGACTATTGGAGCGGTTAGGGTCGTTTCGGCCGCATGTGAACATGGCCGAGCGATGGGCAAAACAAGCCGGCGGCGCGGAGGAAAAAAGATGAACGCAGCAGAGTATTTTGACCACTGGGATAAGGTCAGGAGGGACCTGCTCCGGGCAGTCGCAGTGTTGGAAGACGAGGACCTAGACTTTCGACCGGCGGAGCGCTACGAGCGCACGGTGGGGGATATCCTGCGCCATATCATCAATCTCGAGCAGGGCTGGATTCACTACGTGGTGCGGCGCGAACTCGATGAGTGGCCTCCTGAGAATGGCGGCCGGCTGGTCACAGTAAGCGCGATCGAAGCCGAGTTCTCGCGCACGTGTGGAGACACTGAAGCGTATCTGGAGACGCTGCCGATAGAGGACTTCAATCGCATCGTCCAGGTGCCGGGCGACGGTACTCCAAAACTGGGGTGGATCCTCTGGCACGTGCTTGAGCAACAAATCCACCACCGCGGAGAGTTGTTCCTCTGTCTCAGCTTGCTGGGGAAGGATCGTCCGAAGACTGATCGGCCGGGTTGATACTTGGCCGGGATCTCCAAGAAAAAGAAAGGGCTACAGGCCCTTTGAGATTCTTCTTTGGAAGAAACCTAAGAGTGGTGTTCTGCCTCATCCTCATGCAGAGGCAGCCATACGGTAAACTTCGACCCTTTCCCCTTATGCCCCGTGCTTTCAACCGTGATGCGACCCCCGTGAAGATCGGCGATTTCTTTGCATATCGCCAGGCCGAGTCCGGTGCCTGCTTCTCCTGAGCTCTCCCCGGCATGGCCGCGATAGAAACGTCCGAAGATTAAGGGCTGCTCTTCTTGCAAGACACCTATTCCGCTGTCTTCGATTGCGGCGGTGACCCAACCATTATCCTTGCCTTTGGGAACAGCAGAGCGCACCGTGATGCGGCCTCCCTCGGGCGTGTAGTGCATAGCATTTGTAAGCAGGTTGGTGAACACCTGGCTCATCAACCGCCTATCCACAAAGACTTTGGGCAGCGAGGTATCGGATTCCATGTACAGTTCCAGGCCGCGTGAGGCTGCCAGGCTGCGGCGATCTTCGACGAGGGCCAGCAGCAGTTCACCTACATCGATAGGCTCAGGATTGAACGGCGTGGCACCCGCCTCCAGGCGCGAGAGCGAAAGCAGATCGTCAATCAGGTTGGCTAATCGCTCGCTTTCGCGCGTCAGCGTTTCGAGGTACCGCTGGGTCTTGGCCTGATCTTCGGTCGTCTCCAACAAATCCAGGTACAGTCGAATATTGGTAAGCGGAGTTCGCAGTTCGTGCGAAACATCGGAGACGAACTGGGACTTCAGTCGATCCACCTCTTTCAGCGCGCTGATGTCATGCTCGACACCCACCAGGTTGATGGTTTCCCCCTCCGACCCTTCGACCGCCTGGACTGTCACCACCGCTTCATAGGTGGAACCATCCTTGCGCTTGTTGACCACCTCACCGGTCCAGGTCTCCCCGCTCAAGATGGCTTCCCACATCGAATCATAAAACTCGGGCGTGTGGTGACCGCTCTTGATGATCTTGGGGGTTTGACCCATCGCCTCGCTTAAGTAGTAGCCGTTCAAACGCTCCCAGGCGGCGTTGACGAATTCGATGCTCCCCTGCGGGTCCATGACGAAGACGGCATCGCCGACGTTGGCCAAAATGGCCGTCAGTCGGTCACGCTCGGCCTTCACCGCCGCCTCGAGCGCCTTGCGCTCCGAGATGTCAAAGACCAGAACGCTGGCTCCCTGTGGCTCGTCTTGCTCATCCATGATCAGGCTGATCGCCTCGATGGCAGGAATACGCACATCATTTCGGCTCACGAAAACCGTGTCGTAAACCTCGCGCGAAGGCCGCTCCCCACGCAGCCGAGCCTGATACCGTTCTATAGTCTGCGGGCCTAAATCCTTCGGCAGGCAGACGGTAACCGGTTGGCCCAACAGCTCATCAACCTTGTACTCAAGCATGTCTGCAAATGCCTGATTAACATATACGAAGCGGGCCTCCAGATCGGCCTGGAAGATTCCGCCGACCGCAGTCTCCACCAGCGCCCGGTAGCGCGCTTCAGAAAGCGCCAGGTCCCGCGTGCGCTCATTGACCTCGATCTCTAGTCGATGCGCCTGCGACATGATCTGTCCGTACAAGGCTGCGTTCTCAAGGGCAACCGCAGCCTGTGCAGCGAAGGCGATCAGAATCTCCAAATCGCTTTGTAGGAAGGGGTGTTCGGAGCCGATACGGCGTACGGTCATCACGCCCATCGTCCTTTGTCGGACCTTGAGGGGAGCCATAATGAGCGTTTCGGGCTCTTCCTCAGGCGTGCCGGGAACCTGCAAGCCTCGTGGATCGTCGAATGGTTGGTTGGAGAGCAGTGGCTCACCGCTCTCCATCACGTGCCCAACAAGACCCTCACCCGGCTTCAACTCCACCGCCTGAAATGCCTCCGACGACTCATCTAAGGCAATCACACAGCGCAGCACATCCGCCTCGGGGTCGTGCAGGTGGATACGGCTGCCATCCGCCTGCAGCAAGTCCTTCGCCTTGTCCGCGATCAAATTGAGAACCGTTTCCTGGTCCAGGGAGGCGGAGACCGATCGGGCGGTATGGATCAGTGCTTGCGCCTCCTCGGCGCGCTGATTGGCTTCCTCAAGCAGTCGTGCGTTGTGAACTGCCATGGCGGCCATCGTGGCCACCGCCTGCGCCCGCTCCAACTGTTCTTCGGCAAACGCACGGTCCTTCTCTTTGATGAAAAGCCCCATCGTACCGATCGGCTCGCCGCCCACGATCAACGGAAATCCCATGAAGGAATGCACCCCCGCCTCAACCCATTCCGGACGCGCGCTCGGATGGTGGGAGTACTCGTGAAGTAGTATCGGCTTTCTAGTCTCGATGAGACGCCAGGCAAGGCCCTCGCCCTTTGGCGCGGCGGCCCGCTTCAACGAGCTAGGCACCCCGATCAAATAGGGGTAAGTCAGGGACTTGCCGTCGGGCGTGATCAGTCCGATCGCACCCGCATCCGCTTGCACCACCTCCACTGCCAGGTCTAACACCCGTTTGAGGACATCGGAGAGGTCGAGCGAGCTCGCAACCGCCTCGATGACTTGATTACGCAGCTTCTCGCGTTCGAGAGCCTCTAGCATCTGGGTTCGAGTGCGAACATGCCCCAGGGCAATTGCAATATGATCGGTGAATGCCTCCACCATCGGAATATCGTCCGGCGTCAGCCAGCTCGCGGTAACGTTTACGGTGCCGAGCGGCTGGTCTTCGAGGATCAGCGGCGCCACTATAACCGGCCGTGATCCCATAAGCTGTATGATCCGCGGCAAGAGAGATCCCAACCCATCCGGGACCATCTGGGCTACCGTATCGTTGTTGTCGTATTCAAATACGGCCTTACGGTCTTTGAGAGCCCGCCGATAGGTATCAACTTTCTGAGGATCGAACCGGAAGCCATCTAGCGACAGGCCGGTTAACCTCTTGAGCTGGCGTTCAATTGTGCGGTTGAGCGCGGAACCTTGCAGCACTAGTTGCCCGTCTCGATCCAGCAGGGCAACTGCTCCCCGCAGATCGAGCCGCCGGATTTCCTTGGTGACGGCTCGAATCAGGTCCTCCTCGCTGGAGGCGGCTTGGCGCGCCACGCCGGCAGCGGCCTTCAGAGCGGCTGCCCAAATCTCGTTAGTATTAGGAGTAGGTTCTTGGACTTCGACGGCCACAGTCGGAGCCTCGATTGGGGAACCGGCGAGTTTATCACGGAAGCCAGTACGGTGCAGGTTCCCTTTACACCATATGCCCCAGACGGTAGACTCGCCCCTGATCTATTGGTCCCATAGGAGGAAGTGTGTCTCTGATCTCCAACTGGAAAGAAGTTATGGACACGGCCAACCTGTCGCCTGACAAGGATATGGACGTCGTCAGCAAGTGGTTGATCATCACCCGCGCGGCGGTCTTCACTATGACGGCGACTTCGGCCCTGATCGGCGGACTCCTGGCGGCGGCGGTGGTGGAGAATCCCAACTGGCTCAACTTTGCGCTGGCCTTTCTCGGGTTGCTCATCGCGCATGCGGCCAACAACATGAATAACGACTACTTCGATATGGAAGGCGGAGTGGACACGGATGACTATGCCCGGACACAGTATGCGCCGCACCCTGTCCTTGGTGGACTGGTCTCGAAAGGAAAGCTGGGCGGAGCGGTGTTCCTGGCGAATGTGCTGAATCTGCTGATTCTGATCGCGCTCACAGTGCGCACGGGTTGGCCAACCGTGGTTTTTGCACTGGCCGGATTATTCATTAGCTTCTTCTACGTTGCACCCCCCCTCAAGCTCAAGCACCGCGGGCTGGGCGAGCCGGGTGTATTTCTGGTATGGGGACCGCTCATGATCGGGGGAACGTACTTCGTGACCGCCGGAACCCTGCCGACCTCCGGGGTCTGGCTAGCAACGATTCCTTATGGCATAGCGGTCGCCACGGTCTTGATGGGTAAGCACATCGATAAGATCGAGGCCGACACGGCCAAGGGAATTCGGACCCTGCCCGTTATCCTGGGTGAGAAGACCTCGCTTAGCTTGAATATGGCGCTGATGGTGGGTTTCTATTTGGTGGTACTGGCGCTGGTGCTGACGGGCACGCTGGGCGTCTGGCTGCTGCTGGTGGCGCTGGCGCTTCCCAGGCTCAAGACGGTGTACCAACTCTATCGAGAGCCCAAGCCCAGCGAACCGCCCGAGGGATACACCGTCTGGCCCTTGTGGTACGTCAGTTGGGCCTTCTATCACAATAAGCGCGCCGGCCTGCTGTTTGTGCTCGGCCTACTGCTGAATCTGCTCGTTCCCCTGAGCTTCTAAGAAGACCTCTGGCTTGCGCTCTAAGAGGCGTGCTTCGTTTCCCTGCTGCTGACATTGGGAGCGAGGGCCTCACGCATCCACTGCGGAAGACGGCGAGGCTTACCGGAATCTAGATCAACAGTAAGCCAATGCGATTCCGCTCGCGCCAGCAGCTCTCCATCCGCAAGTCGAGTAACGGAGTAGCAGCGCACCGCGCTGGCCTGCCTCAGTGAGGAGAGCCAGGTTTCGATTTGTAGTTCTTCATCCGGTAGCGCGGGCCGTAGATACTCAATCCGGCTGCGCTTCAGGGCCCAACCCAACCCCGCTTGGAGGGAGCTAGCATGCGTAACGCCGTAGGCGAGGCCGGCCTCGATAGACGCTTCCTGCGTGTAGGAGAGATAGGCCGCGTTGTTGAGGTGCCCGAAAGGATCAACGTCTCGCCACTCGACTCGGCGCTGCCAGATGATGGCGCCAGGGGGAGCTGGAGCGGGATCAGGAAACGGCTCCCGTCTCAGCCGGGCAGGAGGTTCGTCGTCCGTGAACAGGGCTTCGATGATCTCGTTCGGGATCTTGGCCGGCGCCTGGCGGACGATATCGAGGAATACATAGTCCGTTCGGGATTTGGCGACGAGTTCTCCTTCGAGCCGAAATTCGAAAGATCTGCGGGCAATCGACCGCCGGGTGCTGGGGACACAGGTCGTCACCGACAGTACCTCCCCGTAGGTTACCGGCCGCATATGCTCAATGGCTGTATCTCGGGCGACCCACGCCCGCTGCAGGTCTTCGTAGTATTCATACCCGAATCCGGCCGCAATCGAATGCCGCCAGGCAGTTTCCTGAGCCAGCCGCAAGTAGACGGTGTTGTTCAGGACGCTGTAAGCGTCGCACTCGTCGTGTCGTATGCGGTATGTCTCGGTATGCTTCCGGGTCATGGCTTTTGCAAGATCAACGAGCAGATCTCATCGGGTCACATACTCCGCCTTGCGGTTTTCAGAGTAAACCCTTCGCTTGATACCAGGCAACCGTCTGGCCGATGCGGTAAGAAAGTGAGTGGCCTGGCACGAAGCCAAGCTGCCGCTGCGATTTCTCCGGCGAACAAGTAAAAGAGCCCGCGGCCGCAGAGCGAACCTTGTCCAGGTTGATGATCCCCGGCGAGCGGCCTCGAAGGCGAGCCCAGGTTTCAGATGCACCCGCAACGGTCCAGGCAAATGCAATGGGAACATCTATGATCCACACTCTCTGCTCGCCTAAGGCCTCCGCGGCCATCCCGATCAGCTCAGCCAGGCTAAGCGCCTCCTCATACGCAGCATAGTAGAGTCCCTCCCCAGGCACATCCGAGTCTGATTGAAGCCGTTCGCCGTTCGCCCCTGCCGCTCTTAGATGCGTGGCCAGGTCGCTGGAGTGGATCACCGACACTTTGGTCGAATGCGCGCGGGGCAAAGGGTGAATGCCAAGGCCGGCGATCCGAAAGGCTTTGAAGAGCGCCAGTGTCTGAGGATCACGCTCACCGAATACCGCGGAAGCACGCACGATGGTTATCGGAACGACATCCGCAAAATCATTGACCGCCAACTCCCCCGCGAGCTTGCTTCGCCCATAGTTGCTCACCGGTGCGGAGGGGTCCGCTTCGGTGCGCAGCCGGCCGTCCGCATCAGGTCCGGCAGCTTCAAGCGAAGACAACAGTATCAGTACGGGAGGGGTCTGAAGGGCAGCACAAGCCCGGGCGACATTCCGTGGCCCTGCCTCATTTACCGTGTTTAGATCCGCCAATGACCGGCCCTCGAGCGCGCCAGCAAGATGGTAGACGACATCGACCTCTCGTACCACAGCCTCCAGGCTGGCCGGATCGGTGACGTCGCCGATCCGCAATTCAAGTTTTTCAATAGGAAGGCTCGACGTATCGGAAGTGGGGCGGACGAGGCAGGCGACTTGGTCGCCTTTTTCCAGGAGTGTTTCGACTAGGTGGTGCCCGATGAAACCCGTCGCGCCCGTGACGAGGACACGGTCACTCAATCAGTTCCAGCTCCCGACCAACCTCGCCCAGGATGTTCAGCGCCCGATCGATCTGCTCGTCGGTATGGGTAGCCATATAGCTGGTGCGTAGCAGGCCCATATCGGGCGGCACTGCGGGGGCGATGACTGCGTTTGTGTATAGGCCGGCGTCGAAGCACATCTTCCAGGCCATAAAGGTCTTCTCCGTCTCGCCGATAATAATGGGGATGATGGGCGTGGTGCTGGGCCCCATCTGGAAACCCATTTCATTCAGTCCAGAGCGCATGCGCTCAGTGACTTCCCACAGCCGCTCGACGTGCTCGGGCTCATTCTCCATGATGTCGAGCGCGGCCAGGACGACAGCCACGTTCGAGGCCGGCATGGAGGCGCTGAATATGAAGGACCGTGCATGATGCTGGACGTAGTCCATCACGTCCGCATCGCCGGCAATGAAGCCTCCCAGCGAAGCGAAGGACTTGCTGAAGGTTCCCATGATCAGGTCGACCTCTTCGGTCACGCCAAAATGAGCGGACGTCCCGCGGCCGCCTCCCATCACGCCGACGCTGTGGGCATCGTCGACCATCAGCCGCGCGCCGTGCTTCTTCGTGATGGAGATAATATCTGGCAGCGGGGCGAGATCGCCACCCATGCTGTACACGCCATCCACGACCACCAGCACGCCGGTATCCTCATCAATCTTCTCGAGCACTCGATCCAAATGCTCCATATTGTTGTGCGAAAAGCGCCGAATCTCTCCCAGAGCCAGCATCGCGCCGTCGACGATGCTGGCATGATTGTCTTTATCGAGCACAACCACGTCCCCTCGTTGTATCAACGCGGAGATGGTCCCCAGATTGGTCTGGTATCCGGTGCTGAATACCAGCGCGGCTTCCATGCCTACGTAATTAGCCAAACGGGCCTCGGCCTCTTGATGAAGGGCCAAGGTGCCGTTGAGAAATCGTGACCCGGTGCAGCTGGTGCCGTACCGATTAACGGCCTCGACGGCGGCCTTCCGCACGCGCGGGTCGGTCGTCAAGCCTAGGTAGTTGTTGGAACCGATCATGAGGATCTTGCGACCCTCAACTACGACTTCTGTTCCCTCCGTATCCTGCAATGGCAAGAAGTACGGGTAGAGGCCCATCTCCCTCACCAGATCCGCCTCCGTCCAGTTGTAGGCCTTGTCGAATATATCCATTCGAAGAATGCCCCCGTCCCAACCTGAGGATAAGTTGCTATATACGGATTGTCAAACCCCAGCCGAATCTGGCTAAAGGTTTGCGTTCTTGACAGCGCGCGACCGGCTTCTATAATGTTCACGCTCGCGGTGTGCCCCTCGTCCCACAGGCGGGGGGCGCATGTCGTTGGAGGAGGCCAAGCCATGTTAGATATCCAATTGATCCGCAAGGATCCCGAGGCGATCAAGGAAGCAATCGCCAGCCTGGGGACCGAGGCACCGATCGATGAGATCGTTAGCTTGGACCTGGGGCGTCGGGAAATACTGCAAGAGCTCGAGAGTCTGCGACAGGACCGAAACGAGATCTCCAAGCGAATCGGCCGTATGGATGCGGGGGAAGAGCGCCAATCGCTCATCGACTCGATGGGCGGGGTCAACGGGCGCATTAAGCAACTGGAGGCCGATCTGCGCGAAACCGAAGAAGCTCTCCAGCAGGCGATGTATGAGGTGCCGAATCTGCCGGATGCGAGCGTGCCAGTTGGAGCGGATGAGAGCGAAAACGTCGTGCTGCGAGAAGAAGGCAAGCTGCGCGAGTTCGACTTCGAACCGCTGCCGCATTGGGATCTTGGGCCGCAGCTCGGGATCCTGGACTTTGAGCGAGGGGTCAAACTATCTGGGAGCCGGTTCTACGTGCTCAAGGGTGCCGGGGCCAGGCTGCAGCGGGCGCTGATCCAGTGGATGCTGGACCTGCACATTACACAGCATGGCTACACCGAAATCTATCCCCCGGCTATCGTCAAGGAGCAATGCATGTGGGGCGCCGGTCAGTTCCCCAAGTTCGCGGATAACATCTATCACGATGTTGAGGACGACCTGTGGTTGGTCGGCACGGCCGAGATCCCGCTCACGAATCTGCATCGAGATGAAATCCTGGAGGCGGAAGATCTGCCGCTGAACTACGTGGCCTATACTCCCTGTTTCCGGCGGGAAAAGTTCTCCGGCGGTCGAGACGTGCGGGGCATCAAGCGCGGCCATCAATTCGACAAGGTCGAGATGTATAAGCTCACCACGCCGGAGGATTCTTACGAAGCACTGGAGCAGATCTTAGAGCATGCGACAGCCGTCTGCCGCGCCCTGGAGGTCCCCTACCGGGTGGTGCAGATGGTGACCGGGGACCTCGGATTCACGGCCGCCAAGAAATACGACCTGGAACTCTGGGCGCCCGGCTCAGAAGAGTGGTTGGAGGTGAGCTCGGTGAGCAACTGTGAGGCCTTTCAGGCGCGCAGGACGGACATCCGCTTCCGGCGCGATAAGGGCGCCAAGCCGGAGTACGTCCATACTCTGAATGGTTCGGGACTGGCCCTTCCGCGCACGATGATCGCGGTCCTGGAGAACTATCAGCAAGTGGACGGCAGCGTAGAGGTGCCGGAGGTTCTGCGCCCTTGGATGGGGGGCGTGAAGTCCATTTCAGCCGCGAAGTAGGGCTTGTTGGCGCTCCCCGAGCCCCCGCCAAAGGAAGGCTGACCGAAAAGCCAATGGATATCCTGTGGACCATCCTGGCCGGCATACTCATGCTGGCAGGGCTGGTGGGAATTTTCATCCCCTTCTTCCCAGACCTGCTGCTCATCTGGGCTGCGGCGCTAGGCTACGCTCTGCTGGTCGGATGGGGGGAGCGGGGACCATGGTTGTTCGGGCTTATCATGGTGCTTGGGGCAGTAGGAATACTAGCGGAAACATACGTCGGTGGGGCGGGGGCACGTGTGGCGGGGGCCTCCTATAAGGCGATCTTCGCCGGCCTTGTGCTTGGCACCATCGGACTCTTCGTCTTTCCACCGTTTGGACTGATCATCGGCCTGCTTGCCGGCACCTTTGTCGTCGAATACGTGCGCCTGAGAGATTGGCGCCAAGCGGGACGCGCCATGCTGGGGATGGGCCTGGGCTACGGGGCTTCGTTCGGGGTGAAATTGGTCTTCGGGCTGCTGATGATCGGAGCCTGGCTTGCCTGGGTGATCACGGTCTGAAGAACACCATCCCCACCCCCAGGCGTTCGAGCCCCACTTCGGCCAGATGGAGGACCACGGCCGAAGTGTCATTTAATGCCTCAAACAAGGCCGGAATGGCATCCGGATCGCCGCTTTGCCCCAGCGCACGCGCGGCTTCGATCCTCACCTGAGGGATCTCTGACTGCATAGCCTGTGACAGGGGGGGGATCGCCTCCGGGCCGGTCGCGGCAAGCGCTCCGGAAGCCAATCGGGCGAGCAGGCGATCCTCATCTCCCAAAGCCTCGATCAGACGCGGCACCGCATCTGGGATCGGATGCTGGCGCAGTCCGGCCGCCGCACACTGGCGCACGGTCGGGTCACCGTCCCCGAGGGCCTGGATTAGCGCGGAGTTGGCACGCGGGTAATCCATGCTCGAAAGCGCCACAACTGCCCACCATCGCTGATCGGGCTCGTCAGAAGCGTATAAGTTCAGGAGAAAGTCGAGTGCGGGTTCGCCGTGCTGGGGGATCTGAGAAAGCGCCCGCGCGGCGCGGGCGTCGTCTTCTGAAGTTAGTTCGCTGATGAGCGTTTCGAGCTCACCCACTATCGCTCAGGGGGCGGGACAGGCAGATCCTCCTCGGCGACTGAGATCCACTTGTCTCCCTCGTCGATCAACATAACGGGGATGTCATCCAGGATCGGGTACTTTCGGCCGCAGTAGTCCGCATCTTCCTGGCACACCAGCCAGGTGTCTTTTACCAGCACCAGCATCCCTTCTCGCTCTTGAACGCAGTGGGGGCAGCGCAGGATTTCGAGCAGTTCTTCGCTAACCATCAGCCTCTCTCAATGTGGGCGATGATTTTACCATCGCGAGCGCTTCGAGGATAATGCGCTACGAACTCAATCCTCGTCGGTGATCGCGTTGTCTGGCAGCTCGGTCCCAGGACCGTACTCGTAGATCGCACGCCAGGGCAGATAGTGAGTATTAATGGTGTCCCGGTGCAGTACATCGTCGTCACGCGTGACGGTCCGTGTGACAAGCACGTCCATACCGTCCGCCTCGAAGTCCACCTGCTTGATTTCCCCCTCTGAGAGATCCCGATTCAGCTTGTAGAGTGGCTTGGGCGCATCCACCTTATTCGAGATCTGAGGGCCGCTGATCTGCACCTGCCGGCCATCACCGGTCGAATAGAACTTCCAGAGCAGCTGCGAGCCATAGATGTAGGTCTCGGACAGCAGCCAGTTGTCGGTGTCGTTGGTGAATTTGAAATCCACCAACGGTACGTAGACCGTCGCGTCAAATCCCGGACCGGGTGAGCCCGGTCCTTGCTCATAGTAGCTCACGCGATAGGCATGAGGGTTGCGTTCGACAATGCCGAATCCGCCGAAAAAAGCGGCGCGGAACAGGGTGGTGCTCACTTGGCAGACTCCGCCACCCACGCCCTTGATGGTGCGATTCCCATAGATAATTAGCGCCTCCGCATAGCCAGTGTCCAGGCTGATGTCGCCCAGGATCTCCGCCATGGACAGGGTCTCTCCAGGGGCGATCAGCAGCCCGTGGAACGGCGCGGCAGAGGTGGTGATGTTCTGGATGCGTGCCGGGCTGGAGCCGGCAAAATAGCTAGACACCACGCTGACTTCTTCTGTGATGCCCAGTTCGGCGGCGGTCGCGTCGCTGCCGACCATGGGTTGCTCGAGCTCAAAGACCAATGGGATCTCATGCTCCCCATTTGCCAGCCCTTGATTGATGGCCTCGATGCTCGCCGGGATATCGAGCGTTCGCCCGATGACGGCTTCCGCCAGGAGATCGAGCTCCCGCGTGTCGTCGTTGAAGACGAAGCGCGCGTTTTCGGGCTCGCGCAGCAATTCCGGGGCGAGCGGCTCAAGATAGGCAGATAGAGCAAGCAGATCGATCCCAACCTCGTATTGAGCCCGCTCTTGGTTGAGATTGAAGCGCAGCATTTCAGCCAGACTCTGCTGATCGATGGTCCAGGGCCCGGCATCCTCGGCGGTGAGAGTGAGCGGCGCCTCCAGTATTTCGGATGCGATCTGACCTTGCTCGCTCGCGTCCAGCACCATCGGCGGTGTCTCCTTGACCGTGAGCGGGACCTCGGCGTCGTGAAGGGAAGCGAAGACCGGGGCTAACTGCTCGAGACTGCGCTCGATTTCAAGTTGCCGTCCAATTTGCCCAGGGCGCATCGCGACCTGTACGCCATCTACCCCTATTGTGGCTTCCAGCTGTGGCTGGTCGATCTGTGCCGCCAAAGCGTTCATGTATGCTGCGCCCGCCCGCTGGTCGAACAGCACCGTGGTTGGAACCTCAACCCCCGAGCTCCAGGCACTGAAGAAGTCCGTCAGCTGGAGCAGTGCCCCGCCCTCCCGTCCTACTGTGAGCGCCTGGTCGGCCATGCGGGGTATGTCCAGCGCGACGCCAAGCTCTCCCGGTGTCGCAACCCAGTAGCGCGTGCCGTCCGTCATAAGCACCCTGCCGGTGCGTGGGTAGGAAAGGATCTCGCCAAGGGCCAGTTCAATTTCTGGTTCCGTGAGCCCGCCGACGGAGATGCCAGCGGCCGAGACTCCGGGCAAAGCCCGTCCAGAGTAGGCCACCCGAGTCCCTAGAATGAAGATCACCAGCCCCACGCCTGCAGCTAACAACATGCTGAATAGCCCGATGGGCAAGGAGGGGAGTATCGACTTCAAGTAAGCGCGTGTTTCCATAGTTGCTGCCCGAAATTGGGCGAGCAGTATATCATCTCGAGCTAGCTGGAGGCGGGTGCTCGGTCTAAGGCTTCAGCCAGACTTCCACGCTAGAGAAGTATCGAAGTCCCGGAGGATCTGCGTTCCATTCGCGGATAACCACCCGCACGTACTGAGCATAGGGAATATCGTAGGGGATCACGAGCTCGAAGGCTCCTAACACCCCCGGTTCCAGAGAGTCCAAGCGCACCTCGTGCGTGGCCAACGCTTCTCCACTGCGGTTAATCAACTGCACGGTAAGCGGCAAATCTGAATCGGTCCAACCCGCGCCGCGCACCGTCATCGTTCCCCCTTCGACAACGCCGCCGTCTCGGGGCCGCAAAATGGCGAGCTTTTGTGGTCCATGCTTTACGGGGTGAATGCGGGGCAGGCCTTCCGAGAGCAGCACCAGATCCACCGAGACCAATTGGTCCATGCTGGCCCATCGGATCCCATCGGTGCTGATCTCCAAACGGGCGCTCTCTGCGACCGCCGGCGTGTCGAATTCCATCCGGGTGGCAAAATTACCTGCGTTTCCCGGATATGCGAACAGTATCGTAGTTTGTTCCGAAACGACCCGCCCATCCTCGCCAAGCAATCGGATATACACGCGCTCGTTGTAACTGGGACCACCGCGCCCCACGACCTGGAAGGGGCTTGTAACTTGCGAGCCAGGTCCGGGTCGATAGATCGCTAACCGAGCATCGGGCAAGACCGAGCTTGCCGGAATGAGAGTGGGAACGATCGGTTGCTCGGGATTCTCGATCACGATCGCAGGCGTGGCCAGATTAAAAGGCGCCGGCGTTGGTGCGCTGGCAAGAGCCGCGGTGGGCGGTGGCGTTGTTGGCTCGACATTAGGCGCGACAGTAGGCGGTGGGACGGGCTCGGTGATGCTCAGCGGACTGGGGGTTACGCTCGTGCATCCGGCCAATGCCAGAGTCAGAAGGAGCGTACCCGTGCGCATGCGTGGCATAGACATATCAGATGAGATGCACTTCTAGCACGTATTAGGGGATTGGTGCAAGTCGGGGGCCAGGGCCGCTGATGGGTTGGGGGTGCCGAGCGACGACTTATGTAAATTTCACCCGGTTACCTTCAATGTGGGAGGCGGCTACGTGGCGGTACCCATGGCGCGGATGCTGATACCCACGAGAAAGAGGCAGATCAGTCCGTAAGTCAGGCTCGCCCGGCGATCGTCCTGGCCCTTGGTATAGGCATAATAGCCGGGAATGGTAATGGTGGCCACGATGCCATAGAGCACATGGATCCAGGGTGGGGGGCCCTTGTCAATCCACAAGATGACACCGACTACCAACTGAGCCAGGATCAGGATCTCGCCGACAGCCAGGATGCCCCAGTAGCTGCCGGTGATGCCACGGCGAAGGAAATAGTTTGCCAGACCCCAAACGCCGGCGATCGATAGAAAGAGCAGCATGGTGGTTGCCAGCCGTGCGTGGACGATCGTTAAGGTCATGCGCGAGCCCTCCGAGAGAGGCTTCGTAACCCGGAAACGGTCAGCAAGAGCACCGGTACTGCTTACAAGGCGTGAGAGGGCAGGCCCTCAGCTTAGAGATAGTTGTCACCGAGGTGTGAATCTTCAGCTAAGGCCGTAGATTTCTGAGTACTTGTCGGTCAAGTACTCGAGATAAGGTCTTGCGCTGAGTTCCTCACCCGTAATGCGTTTGAGCAAAACCATGGGCTCGTACTTGCCCCCATGCCGATGCACATTTTCGTGCAGCCATCCGATAAGCTCGTTGAATTCGCCTCTTGAGATCTGGGCTTCGAGGTCTGGAACATCAGTGCCAAGCTTCTTCCAGAGCTGGGCGCAGATGATGTTGCCCAGCGTGTAGGTTGGGAAGTAGCCGAAATAGCCGTCCGACCAATGGATATCCTGCAGCACGCCCCGCCTGTCATCTGGAGGAGTGAGTCCTATATACTCCTCAAATTTCGAATTCCAGGCCTCCGGTAAATCGGCAACCGCAAGGTTGCCCTCGATCAAATCCGCTTCGATCTCGAACCGCAGCAGGATGTGAAGGTTGTAGGTGGCCTCATCGGCCTCGACTCTAATGAGCGACCGCTCAACCTTATTGATCGCACGGTAGAAAGTGTCGACTTCAATGTCGCCGAGCTGCTCGGGAAAGACCGCCTGCAGCCGCGGATAGTAGGCTGTCCAGAACGCTCGGCTGCGACCCACAAAGTTCTCCAGCATGCGCGATTGCGACTCGTGAATCCCAAGTGATGCGTCGTGAGCGCTATCGAGGGTGGAGCCGGAAAGGGAGGGGATCCTATCCAGCGCAGGAGCAATTCCCTGGCTGTAAATAGCGTGGCCGGCCTCGTGCATGGACCCAAAGAGGGCGGAGCCGAAGTGATTGGGGTTGACACGATTGGTGATACGCACATCGCCTCGATTGAGGGCCTGGCTGAACGGATGGGGGGCCTTGTCCTGCCTGCCTCGCTCGAAGTCAAAGCCGATGTCCCGGATCACTTCCAGACCAAAATCCCACTGTGCCTTCTCGTTGTAGGCGACGCGCAAGAATGAATCGTCGACCGCCTCCGATCGTTCACTGATGGCCTGTACCAATGGGATCTGCACTTCTCTAAGTTCGTTGAAGATCTCCCTCACCGTCGCTAATTTCAGACCTGGCTCATAGTCGTCCAGCAGCGGATCGTAGGGACTGTCGTAAGGTTCGAAGAAACTCACGTATGAGCGCTTCACCTCCAGGACCTTCTCAATGTGAGGTTGAAAGGCGGCAAAATCCGAAGTCTGCCGCGCCATGACCCATGCGGTAAACGCGAGACCCACGGTTCGTTTTGATTCCGCGACCCAATCGCTGGGCACACGCCGGCCCTTGTCGAAATCTCGCCGCAGGCGCGCAACGATTCCCGCCTCGTCCGAATCAGGATCCAGGTCCTTGACCTCCGCTTCTGCCGCCTCCAGCGCCTCGCCAAAATCGTCCCGCACAAAGAGCTCGTGAGCCAGGCTGGCGAGTGTGGCCATGGCGTGTGCTCGACCGTCGGCGCCACCCGGTGGCATGTAGGTCTGCATGTCCCAGCTCGACATACCTGCTGCGGAGGCGAGATCAAAGATCCTGCCAGCCATTCCATGAAGCCTGTCGAAGTGCTCACCCATCGATTCCCTCTATTTTCCTTTTCTCAGACGACTCTCCAGCGCAGCGGCTCGCCGTTCAGCGCGGCCAGCACTTCGCTTGCGATGTCCCGCCCGGCCTTTACCTGAGCTTCACGCGTTTGAGCCCCGAGATGGGGAGTTGCAATCATATTTGGATGCTGGAGCAGCGGCGATTCTCCGGGCGGCTCTTCGGAAAATACGTCCAGCGCCGCTCCCGACAGGTGACCCGATTCGAGTGCGGCTAGAAGCGCCTGCTCATCCACGATCCCACCCCTTGCAACCGACACCAGGCGCGCTCCCCGCTTCATCTTGCTTAGGGCCTCGCGGCCGATCGTGCCTCGGGTCTCCTCATTTAGCGGCAAATGCAGGCACACGTAGTCTGAGGCTCCCAGCAAGGAGTCGAACTCGGTGGGCTCCGTCCCGCGATTGAGGAGCTCCTCATCCGCAATCAGCGCGTCGTAACCCAGTACATTCATTGCGAACGCGCGCGCCCGTTCCGCCACGGCTGCGCCAATCCTGCCTACACCTATGATGCCCAGGGTCTTCTCAGATAGCTCCGAGCCCTTGAGTTCGGATTTGCGCCACTCCGTACGGCGCATACTGGCGTCAGCAGCAGGGATATGGCGAGAAAGGGAAAGCAGGAGGCCCAGCGTGAGTTCTGCCACGGCCACGGTCGCCGCCTGGGGGGCGTTCACCACGGTGAGGCCTTTGGATTTGGCGGCCTGCAAGTCGATGTTGTCGACTCCCACCCCCGCACGACCGATCACCTTCAGACCCGGGCCCGCCAGATCGAGCACTTCGGCGGTAACCTTTGTGCGTCCCCGAACAATGAGTGCGTCGCTCTCTCCGAGCGCTTCCAGCGTCTCGGATTCGATCACTTCCGCCTGATCCCGGAGCAGCCGCAGGCCCTCCTCAGACAGGCCGTCGGTCACCAGCACACGCCAGGCCATAGTGAGAACCCGGCTATTGTACACTCAGGGGCTTTGGCTACGAGTTCGCGTAGCGCCGATCGAACGGGTACCAGGCCAGATGGAATAGCATGTGGCTCGCTATGGCGGCGATCAGACCGTACTGCCAGTACAGCCAGCCAAAACCCAGCGAAACCCACAGGTTCGTTCCCAGGACCGAAGCCAGGAGCAGAGGGGATCTCTGGGCGCCGGCCGAAAGCAAGCCAGGCAGGTGGGCCAAACCAAAGAGCAGACCCGAAATCACGATGGCGGCCCAGGTAACCGGAGGCGAGGCGGTTCCAACCACCAGGGAGCCCAGCCAGACCAGCAGCGTCATTAACCCCCATCGAGTCAGGATCTCCTCCACAATGCCGCCATACAGCAATCGTCCCGCGAGGCCAAGCTGGATGCGGATCTCCTCAACTACCTTCACCGTTTTCTTACCCAGCCTGGGAAGAATGTAGCCATAGTAGGCGAGCAGGAAAGGGATCACGAGGAGTCCGGTGAGCGCCAACGAGGGAAAAATCATCGAGGTGAGGTCGGAAGGGACTGGCTCGCTGCCGGAAACGGCCTCAAACACGGGGGCGCTCAGACCGACTCTGGGCGCCAGGGCGGTACCTACTGCAGCCGCGATAGCCACCAGAACCAGGTTCTGCACTATTCCCACCACAACCAGCGTGGAGCGCGGCGGTATTGCGCTCCGCGAACGGGTCATGGTCCGTCGGAGCGTTTTAACCTGCCGATAGCTGGCAATGAGGATTCCGGGGAGGGAAACCGCTACGAGGAGAGTGAAGAGGGCTACGTTGAACATGGTAATGGGAGCGATCGGAGGCTCTGGCCCAGCCTAAGGTTCGGGCAGGTGATCGGCTTCGATCTCGGCCAGCTCGCGCAGACGAGCGTCGTCTTCAGGATTTGGCTCGTATTCGGTCGAGAACCAGGCCTCAAGGATCTCCTTGGCGACCGCTTCGGAAGTCATGCGCAAGGACATGCACAGCAGATTGGCGTTGTTCCAGATGCGGGCGCCGCGTGCGGTTTCGGAGTCCTGACAGAGTGCGGCTCGCACTCCGGGCACCTTGTTTGCCGCGATGCTGACCCCCGTACCTGTCCAACAAAACAGTAGACCCTCCTTCGTCTGCCCGCTGGCAACTTCTTCGGCCACTTGTCGGGCGACTCCGGGCCAGTGCTCAACTTCGTTCTTCAAAGGGCCATGCAGCATCAGCTCATGGCCGCGCCGCCGGAGCTCGTCAACCACGGCGTCCGTCACTGGGTTACGCGCGTCAGATCCGACAGAGATCTTCATATGCGCGTGATTCTATCAGGGCGTCACCGCGATCTGCACCACAAGCGGAAGGTGGTCCGAGGCCAAAGTCTGGATGAGTTCAGCCTGGGTGCCAACCAGGTCAGGTGAATGCCAGATCCAATCGATGCGCTTCTGTGGATCTACAACGCTCCAGGTCAGCCCTGGACCGGAGCCGGACTCCAGCCACGAATCGATCAGCCCCGCCTCTGCCAGGAGCGCTATCTCCGGCGCATCGGGTTCGGCGTTCAAGTCGCCAAGAAGTATCAGGTTGGGGCGGCCATCCCAGAAATCCAACAACACAGGAACCTGCTCGAGGCGGACGTCGTGATCCTCTTCTATTTGATGGAGATGGGTATTGACAACCAGCAGCGGATCGTCAGCGCCTACGTCGATCTCGGCCCAGGTGTAGCCGCGACCGATGAGCGAGCCGTTCCGAGGGAGCTCCCCGGATCCGTGGGCCAGGACCGGGAGGCGCGAGAGGATCGCGTTACCCCAATGGGGCTCCTCCGTGCCATTGAAGACGATCGGCATGTCCAGCCGGCGGGAAAGCCAGGTCACCAGGTCGCTGCCGCCATCCAGTAGTCGATCGCGGCTTATCTCCTGCAGGGCCACCACCTCTGCACCGCTATCCTCAATCACTTGCGCGATGGCCTCCGGGTCGTGACGACCCAGACTGCCGAACGCAGAGTGGATGTTGTAGGTCATCACCCTTACTGGTGCTCCCGTCGGTGGAATGGGAGCCGGCGTGGGTCCCGCCAGGACCCAGACTGCCAACGGCACGACCACAAGCGCGCCCGCGGTCCAGACCGGGATCGCCTCGCCTTCCGAGGTCGGAACCTTTAATCCGCGCGTAGCCAACAGCAACAATAGGCCGAATAACCCGGCCGAGGCGGGCGGGATCGCGCTTCGCGGGAACGGTAGCGCGATGTCAAGCGAAAGGTAAAAGGCAAAGACAAGCACCAGGAATAGCAGCGTACCGAGCGGTAGCATCACACCGGTACGCGTGAGGCCGGCGCGCACGGTGGAACTGGCGCGCACGCTGAGGAGCGCCCATCCCCAGCCCAACACGAATTGGCTCACCGCGGCGGTCAGCAGCACCGCAAATCCCGCCTGATCGGCCGTAACGATCGCCAGTACAAGATATGCGCCGACCGCCAACGCCAGGGTGGCACGGAAGGTTTCCGGTCGGGCAAGACCATAGAAAATTCCCATGACCAACAGCAGGTTGCCGATCATGACGATAAGAAATGCGGCAGAAGGGCCGATGCCGCTCAATTCACCCAGCAATCCCGGGCTCTGGAAAATCAGCAGCTCCAGCAGCAAGAAGGCGCCAATCGCGATCAGTGGAACTGCCCCGGACCAGGTGGTTTCCGAATTCGCCTCCGGCTCCGCAGCAGGCTCCTTCCAAACGGCCCAGATTGCTAGCGCAGAGATGAGCGCAGTGACAAGCAGGGGAACAGTGCCGGCCATCCACGTGAGGTCGACGTTGCCGAAGGCGCCGCGCAGCGCCGTGTCGAATGCCAGGCCGAGAACAAAACCGTATGCCCAGCGTGGGGCTGCATTATCTGTGGTGGCTCTTAGCTGGCCCATGAAAGTGGGTAGGTAGAGAAGGAAGGCCGCTAATCCGGCCATGCTCAGCCACAGATCGAGGCCGGGTTCGGTGACGACCTGCTCGATCAGCCGCAAAGCCGCAACGCCGCCCGCTGAAATCCATAGCGCCAGCCTGGGGCCGGCCACCCGCCAAAGCAGAGGCGCTAGCAGCGCGATCAGGAAGGTGCCCAACGCGTAGGGAGCAAGAGAGAAGGCGGAAACGCCGACCGTATCCCGTAGATACCAGGTAAGGCTGCCGATGAAAAGCCTCAGCAGCTGCATACCCATGGTGACGATCAGGATTGGAAGGACCCATTGCCTCAAGCGATCAGTCATAACATTTCATCTCCATGCCATCCCCCTGCACGCATCGGCGCGAGGAGATTGCTTCGCTGCGCTCGCAATGACACTTGGTTCAATTCTTCGCTCATTTCATTGCGAGGAGCATGGCGACGAAGCAATCTCCAACTTTCGCTGGCTCGACCTCGTGTGTGCGCGTCCCCAATACCATCGGTCTCGTCCATCCACATCCGCTATCCCAGCAAGTCCCCTCAGCTACTCGCCGAGGAATCGTTCCCGTTTCGTGAGTTCACAATTTCATCCGGTGCCAGCCCTTCCGCATCACACCACGCCCCTCAAGAGGCCGTTTTTCGAATGAATCGATCCGCTTCCCTACTTCAAGAACCCCGGCCGTGGCCGGGGGTCACGCCGGTTTATGTCATAATAAGCGCCCGCTGTCGGGAGAGATGCGAGTGCATTTCCAGAGCGTCTGTGTGCTGGGGTTGGGATACATCGGGCTGCCCACCGCAAGCACCTTTGCCAAGTCTGGCCTCAAGGTCATTGGGGTGGACGTGGATCAAAAGGTTCTGAACAGCTTGAAGGCGGGCCATATCCACATCCAGGAGCCCGGGCTGCATGAGCTGGCTCGGGAAGCACTCGGTTCGGGAAATCTAAGGGTGAGCGATCGTCCCGAAGAGGCAGAGGCCTTTGTCATCGCCGTGCCAACTCCGGTCACAGCAGATAACAAGGCCGATTTGAGCCACGTGGTGGAAGCGGCGGAGGCCATCGTTCCCCATCTGCGCGCGGGCAATCTGGTGATGCTGGAATCGACCTGCCCACCGCGCACCACGATCGACCAGATCGCTCCGATCCTTGAACGCTCCGGATTGGCGGCCGGCCCCGATTTCTACCTGGCCTACACTCCCGAGCGGGCGCTGCCGGGCCGCATTCTGCAGGAGTTGGTGGAAAACGTCCGCGTGATCGGTGGCATCGATGCCGCCTCCGCGGAAGCGGGAAGAGATCTATATCGTGCCTTCGTCGAGGGAGAGATCCTGCTCACGGATGCTACGACGGCGGAGACGGTCAAGCTGATGGAGAACACCTATCGGGACATCAACATCGCTGTGGCGAACGAATTCGCTCAGATGGCTGAACGGCTAGGCGTGGATGTCTGGGAAGCGATTCGCCTGGCCAACCGTCATCCGCGAGTGGAGATCCTCCAGCCCGGACCCGGGGTTGGAGGACACTGTATCGCAGTCGACCCCTGGTTTCTCGTTGAAGCCACGCCGGACTTGGCTCCGCTCATTCAACAGGCTATGGCGGTCAATGACAGCCAGCCAATGCATTCAGCAAATCTCATCGAGCAGGCTCTGGGCGGGCTCAGTGGAATGCGGATAGCCGCCCTGGGGCTCTCCTACAAACCTAACGTCGGCGATCTTCGCGAGAGCCCGGCGACTGAGGTTGTCGCCATTCTGGTTGAACGGGGTGCCAAAGTCCACACCTTCGAACCGTATGATCAGGCAGCATCCGTCGAAGGCGCGTCGGCGGAAAACACCTTGGAGTCAGTTCTGCAAGGCGCAGATGCAGTCGTTCTCCTGGTAAACCACCGCGAATTCCTCAAACTTGATCCAAATCAGATGGCCCAACAGATGGCGGGACGCGTGGCGGTGGACCTGCGTGGCGCCTGGGAGGCGGAATCCTGG